>ERZ809296.28-NODE-28-length-257366-cov-247.306617_pt1 | contig 257366 bp, 220 predicted proteins | sample MGYA00520511_ERZ809296 | MGnify/ENA primary metagenome ERZ809296 (study PRJEB31576, sample SAMEA3212662) | Homo sapiens | biome: human-gut; feature: human gut; material: fecal | place: Sweden | collected 2012 ... | reverse complement strand
GCTTGCTTGCTTGCTTGCTTGCTTGCTTGCTTGCTTGCTTGCTTGCTTGCTTGCTTGCTAACGATTATGTTTTCTTCGTTCACTTTGTCAACCCTCTCTTTTCATTCCCATTATCATCCTTCTGTATGCTTCTTCTAACCCAATTTCCGGTCTCCAACCCAAGTTTTTAAGTTTATCCGCATTCAATTTCATCTTTGTATCAGCCGCATATCCAAATTGGTTCGATTCTGGTATATCAAAGACAACTTTTATCTTTCCGTTTCCAAACTTCTGGCATACCATTCTCGCCATATCTACAATAGTCGTATGTGTTTCTGGATTTGTAACATTATATGCCTCTGCATTTTCACCTTTAATAAGAATAAGGAAAAGCCCCATAATAGTGTCCCTAGTATAGCAATAATTCCCTTCAGACAACCCCCTTGTGTGAAGAACTATGTCTTTTCCTTCTATTGCGCTTCTCGCAAACTGTGCAAAAACACGATTTTCTCCAGAAAGGATACCAGCACCAAATGTCTGCGAAAGTCGCGCGATTTTGACTGGCACACCATACTCCGACCAGAAAGCCACACACATATTTTCACAAAGTCGTTTACTTTCGGGGTAGTTGCTCCTAACAGCAAGGGGATTTATATATCCCAATTCTGTTTCTGTGACATTGTTATTTGCTTCAGCAAATGAGCCGTACATTTCCATTGAAGAGACATAGACAACCGATTTGCAACTACTTTCTCTTGCAAAATTGAGCACATTCTTTGTTCCGTCAATAGAAGTCAACAGTGTTTCCACCGGGTTATTTATCATAACTTTTGATGCAGTCACACTTGCACAGTGAAAGATATAATCTACCTTCTGCCTTGCAGATATTTTCTCAGTAACATGGCCTGTTCCAGAAAGCTTTCCTCAAGGGAGGCGACCGGCGCTTTGCTCAAAACCGGAAGAAGATACTTGTGCAGTGTGTACGAATAATGCGCATAGGTGGATTCTTTTATGCTGTTCCGCAGGGAATACAGCCACACCTCGGCCAGTGCTTCAAAGGTCAGGTCGGTTCTTTTCAGCTTGTAGAAACCAGCCTCTGCTTTCTTCTGGATCAACACGCGTTTGACCTCTGCATAGACCGTTCCGTAGACGTAGCCCCACTGGATTTTGCCTTCCGATGTACGCGCTTTGATATAGCGGCCTTCCCACCGGCCATCCTTGCGTTTGCGTATATTTTCTCCCCGTCGTGCCATTTTTGTTTCCTCCTGCGTCTTGGACACCCATCTGACCACTTATTTTGTTCACATGCGTTTTCATCTGGATTTTTCATGCGAAACTGGGCATTGTGCAAAAAACTTCCACTTTTACGAAGCTTTTTCGAAGGCCATGTGGGATACATTTATATAATTTTCTATTGAATCCCAGATATAACCATGATAAAATAATAAGAGAATTCAAACAACGATGTCGAAAGATCGGTATCCTCCATTTTCCATATGGAGGATACTTTTTTTGTTTTTCGAGCATCATTTTCTTAACGCAAAAAGACCCCTGCCGATCACATTTCTGTGAAAGACAGAGGCCTTCTACTACTTATGATTTAATTCGGTCTGGGGAGGTGGAATAACGATTTCATTCTACCGGGTCAGTGTCCCCTTTCAGATTTTTAACCACCCCCGGAGTGCCTGATGCGGTATTTTCCTGCTCCATTCGAAGGCGTACTGCCTCCATGATGTATTCGGTCACACTTTTCCCTTCTTTTTGGGCTGCTACCTGAACCGCCTCTTTGTTGGGGAAGGCATCCATCCGAACGTCAAGAACAATTATTCCAGCAAAAAACGGGTCGCAGCCTTATAATTGCGCAGAGATCCTTTAGCCAGATGGCGGCATTCACAGTCATAGATAAATTCATCACGGAGATCTTTCAAACACATAAAAAAAAACACCCTTTCCTTCATGGCAGACCACAAAAGAAAGGGTGAAAAATTGCTAGATAAGCTTATCGTACCAAATCAAGCTTGTTCGTAGTTGAGCAAGACAAACTCCGGTAGACAATTCAGGCACTTTTGAGCGTAGAGCTGTGATTAGCAGTTCTCAGCGAAGTACTTAATGGTACGGACCATCTGAGAGGTGTAGGAGTTCTCGTTGTCGTACCAGGACACGACCTGAACCTGATAGGTGTCGTCATCGATCTTAGCGACCATGGTCTGGGTAGCGTCGAACAGAGAGCCGTAACGCATACCGATGACGTCGGAGGAGACGATCTGATCCTCGTTGTAGCCGAAGGACTCGGAAGTAGCAGCCTTCATAGCAGCGTTGATGGACTCCTTGGTGACGTCCTTGCCCTTGACGACTGCGACCAGCAGGGTGGTGGAGCCGGTGGGAACAGGCACACGCTGAGCAGAGCCGATCAGCTTGCCGTTCAGCTCGGGGATGACCAGGCCGATGGCCTTAGCAGCACCGGTGCTGTTGGGGACGATGTTCTGTGCGCCAGCACGAGCACGGCGCAGGTCGCCCTTGCGCTGAGGACCATCCAGGATCATCTGGTCGCCGGTGTAAGCATGAACGGTGGTCATGATGCCGGAGACGATGGGGTAGGTCTTGTTCAGGGTGTCGGCCATGGGAGCCAGGCAGTTGGTGGTGCAGGAAGCAGCGGAGATGACCTGATCCTCAGCGGTCAGGGTCTTCTCGTTGACGGAGTAGACAATGGTCTTCAGGTCGTTGCCTGCAGGAGCAGAGATGACGACCTTCTTGGCGCCAGCCTGGATGTGAGCCATGCTCTTCTCCTTGCTGGTGTAGAAGCCGGTGCACTCCAGAACGACATCGACGTTCAGCTCGCCCCAGGGAGCGTCCTTTGCGTCCTTAACAGCGTAGATCTTGATCTCCTTGCCGTCGACGATGATGGAGTCCTCGGTAGCCTCGACGGTGTGCTTGCCCTCACCGATCTTGCCGCAGAAGGAACCCTGAGCGGTATCGTACTTCAGCAGGTGAGCCAGCATCTTGGGGCTGGTCAGGTCGTTGATAGCGACGACCTCGTAACCCTCAGCATCAAACATCTGACGGAAAGCCAGACGGCCAATACGACCAAAACCATTGATAGCAACTCTAACAGCCATGTTAATAGTACCTCCTAAATGTTCTTACCCTGATTCGGATAATTCACGGTACTCTTATTTTAGACCAAAACGGCCAAACTTTCAAGTGCCTGCCAAAAAATTAACAAGTCGTTTTCATACTTTTTTGCTTTTGTACTATTTTCTCGGGGAATAGGGTGTTGTTTTGAGCAATTCAACCAAGCGACTGCTGACGCATTTATGCATCCTGCTCAGTCCTTGTGCAGCGCACAGCGCTCAAGGCTCCCAAAGCGCCCACACCGCACAGCCCCAGCCGGAACAGCAGCGTCGGCGTCAGCAGAGCCCCGCCGCCCTCCTGTACAAGGGTCTGCAGCACGGTGGGCAGCTCCCAGCACAGGCAGAGGGCAAACGCCGCCAGCCCGCCGGCGCAGAGGGTGCGCCCGTCGGACGTGCCGGGCAGGTAGAGCGCTCGGGCCAGTGCCGAGAGGAACACCAGACCCGCCAGCAGCTGCCAGACCATCGCCGTAGGGGCCACCCGGTGCCAGCTGGAGCTGTTCTCCATAAAGCGGGCCAGCACGCACCAGTAGAACACGGCGCTGCCCAGCACGGCGGGCGTCAGGCTGCGGGTGGGGGTCTTCCAGTCCTTCCGCAGCCAGCTCAGGCCGAGACCGATCATCCAGAACGCGCACAGCGTCTCCAGCGCGGCCCGGATAAGCATTGCCACGCTGCTCCCCATCCAGAGAATGCGCAGCACAGCAGCCTCTCCATAGCAGACGGCCGCCGCCAGTGCCACGACACCGGAAGGCGTGCAGTGGCCCCGCAGCGCATCGGTCTGCGGCTTACAGCAGCGGCCCGCCGCTACGGCGGCACCGACGGCCACGGCCAGCGCACCGTACCGCAGCCAGACTGAGCCGACGATGCACAGGCCCGTTTCCGCGTCGGTGAGAAGGGCCAGGTCGATGCCCCGGAAAACGCCCAGCGCTGCGCTCAGGAAAAGCGAAACCATGATAAAAAAGTTCATCTGTAATCCTCAAATCTTTATCCCCTTTTTCGGGGAAATTATCATAAGTGTATGATAGCGCGTTTTGGGCAGAAATGCAAGGCATTCCCCTCTTGTGCGCTTTTTTGCCGACGGAGGCCGGTATACTGAGTCCAAAAGTCTGTCCGGGAGGGAGATATGCCCCATGAAAAAAGCCTTTCTGCTCCTCTGCGCCCTGCTCCTCGTGCTGGGCAGCGCCCTGCCGCTGGCAGGCTACCGGCTGGCCCGGGCCGTGCTGGGCCGCAGAGCGGACGTTCCCCCTGCCCCGGCGTCCAGCACCTCCGCCGTATCGGAAGCCGCGCCTGCCGCTTTCGAGGGAGACGCAGATGTCTTTCTCATCGAAGACCTGAGCACCGGCGAGGTGCAGCAGGTGCCGAAGCGGGACTATCTCATCGGGGCCGCAGCGGCTGAAATGCCCCTCACATGGCCGGACGAGGCCCTCAAGGCGCAAATCGTCGCGGCCCACAGCTACGCGCTCTACTGCCGCGACCACGCCTCTGCAGCCAACGGCAGCTGGCTCTCTGCCGACCCGGCGCGGCGGCAGGGCTATCTGACCGACGCCGTCCTCCACAGCTACTGGGGGACCGACTACGAGGCCAACTATGCCCGCCTCTCGGCCCTCGCGGACGCCGTCCTCAGCGACGTCCTCTGCTATGACGGTGCGGCGGCAGGGACGAGCTATTTTGCCATCTCCAATGGCCGTACCGAGGCCAGCGAGAACGTCTGGGGCAGCGCCCTCCCCTACCTCGTCCCGGTGGACAGCAGCACCGACCTCTCCGCCGACAACTACGAAGTCACCCTCACCCTTTCTGCCCCGCAGGTACAGCAGCTTCTTTCCTCGGGACTGGGCATCGCCGCCGACTCTGCCGCGCCGGAACGCTGGTTCGGTGAGACGACCCTGACAGCTTCGGGCTATGCGGCCTCTCTGCCCGTCTGCGGCCAGACCGTCTCCGGCACAGCCCTCCGGCGGACTCTGGGGCTGCGGAGCGCCTGCTTCAACATCCGGTATCAGGACGGCAGCTTCCTCATCACGACGAAAGGCTACGGCCACGGCGTGGGCCTGAGCCAGTGGGGTGCCAAAGCGCTGGCCGAGCAGGGCTGGACCTACGAAGCCATCCTCGCCCACTATTTCCCGGGGACGCAGCTCTGCCGATGACACAAAAACAGGGTGGTCAGCATTGCCGACCACCCTGTGTCTTTTTATTTTGGGGAAGCTCAGCCCAGAAGCCAGCTCCACATTCCCTTCTTCGTCTCGGTCACAGCCTCAGCTTCACTCTCGACTGCCTCAGCCACCGCCTCTTCGGTCTCCTGAACGAGCTGACCCAGCTTCGTGCCGGAGGGGTCCTGCACCGTCCAGTAGGTCGCGGTGCTGCTGGCGCTGCCGGAAACGGTGAAGTCGCTCATGAAGCAGAGCGTCTGGCCGTTGGAGTCGGTCAGCACGACCATGTAAGTGTAGCTGCCTTCGGGCAGTTCACCGAAACGGAGCTGACTGTCGAAGTTCTTCAGAGACCAGCTGGACACATTGGGCGAGGCCTCAGCGCTCTGAACAGGCTGGTCGTTGGCATCAAGGATTGCCGCTTCCACGCTGCTCAGCACAGCGCCCGATGCGCTGGCGGCAGTGCCGCTCACGCTCATGCCCTTGCCGGTGCGGATGTTGACCGGGTAGCGCATTCCTTCCAGACGGAGGCTGTCCAGCGTTGCGACGGCGCTGTTATGGTCGGAAGATATGTACCAGTAGCAGGAGGCACCCGCGATGGAGATGCTGGCTGCCGAGATCGGCACCCGGCCCGAGGAGACGCTGCCGGCGGGGTCGGAGCAGTAGAACACGCCGTCGGTGTAGTCCGTCAGGAGAACGGCGTGGGGCTGGCGGCGGTCGTAGAGGACGATGCCCTCGGGGTGCTCTGCCAGCAGCTGAATGAGCACTGCCTTCTTCTCCTCGTTGTTGGACGGCAGCGTGGAGTAGCCCACCTGCATTGCGTTATAGTTGAAGCTGTGGGAGAGGCCCCCTGCCCACGCACTGCCGCGGACGCTGTTCTCGGTCACGTCCGTCCAGTCGGTCAGGCCGTCCAGAAAGGCGCGGCGGCGGAGCATCATGGCGGCGGAGGCCAGCGTACAGGTGCCGCCCCGGCTCTGCTTGAAGTAAAATCCTGCGTCCACGTTGAGGTCTACCGCCAGCGCTCCCGGCAGCATCACTGCCATCAGCACGAGCGACAACACAAGGGCCATCAGTTTTTTCCAGATCCGGTGCGGCGCACATTCCACGTTTGACTCATCCTTTCAGCTTTCATTCACTGCTGTAAAGTATACCATTTTGTTACACTTTTGTAAACCGCATGGAGACTTTTTTCTCAGATTTCACACGCTTCGTACACAATTTCGGGGCAGAATGCACAAATATCGTCTAACTTTTTGGAACATATAACAAAAAAGCCCCCGCCGTCCCGAGGGACAGCAGGGGCAAAACTGGAACGAATTTTCGTTTAGAACAGGCCGGTGATCTTGCCGTCGGCGTCCACATCAATGCCCACGGCGGCGGGCTTCTTGGGCAGGCCGGGCATGGTCATGATGCTGCCGCAGATGACCACCACGAAGCCGGCACCGGCGGCCAGACGCACCTCGCGCACCTCCATCGTGAAGCCGGTGGGCGCACCGGTCAGCTTGGCATTATCGCTGAAGCTGTACTGGGTCTTGGCGATGCAGACGGGCAGATCGCCGTAACCCAGCTCGGTAAGCTCGGCCAGAGTCTTGCTGGCGGCGGCGCTGTAGTTCACGCCGTCGGCGCGGTAGATCTTGGTGGCGATGGCGTTGATCTTGTCCTTGAGGGGCATTTCCAGCGGGTAGGTGTACTGGATGGGACGGTCCTCCATGATGTCCAGCACCTTCTCGGCCAGAGCCTTGCCGCCCTCGCCGCCCTTGGCGAAGACCTCGCTCAGGACGCAGGGGACGCCCTGCTCGGCGCAGACCTGCTCGACGTAAGCCTGCTCTTCGGCGGTATCGGTCGGGAAGGCGTTGATGGCCACCACGACGGGCAGACCGAAGCCGTTCTTCATGTTGTCGATGTGGCGGACGAGGTTGGCTGCGCCCTTCTTGACAGCCTCGAGGTTGGGAGTGTTCAGGTCGGCCTTGGCTACGCCGCCGTGGCTCTTGAGAGCCCGGAGGGTCGCCACCAGCACACAGGCGCTGGGCGCGATACCCGCATAGCGGCACTTGATGTCCAGGAACTTCTCTGCGCCCAGGTCTGCGCCGAAGCCGGCCTCGGTGATGACGTAGTCGGCCAGCGAGAGGCTGAGCTTGGTGGCCATGACGCTGTTGCAGCCGTGGGCGATGTTGGCGAAGGGGCCGCCGTGGATGATGGCGGGGTTGTTCTCGAGGGTCTGGACCAGGTTCGGGTCGAGGGCGTCCTTCAGCAGGGCGGTCATGGCACCGGCTGCGCCGATGTCCCCAGCCGTGACGGGCTTGCCGTCGTAGGTGTAGGCGCAGACGATCTTAGAGAGGCGCTCTTTCAAATCGGAAATGCTGGTGGCAAGGCAGAAGATGGCCATGATCTCGCTGGCAACGGTGATGTCGAAGCCGTCCTCGCGGGGGGTGCCGTTGACCTTGCCGCCCAGGCCGTCCACGATGAAGCGGAGCTGACGGTCGTTCATGTCCATGCAGCGCTTCCAGGTGATGCGGCGGGGGTCGATGTTCAGGGGGTTGCCCTGCTGGATGCTGTTGTCGATCATGGCCGCCAGCAGGTTGTTGGCAGTACCGATGGCGTGGATGTCGCCGGTGAAGTGGAGGTTGATGTCCTCCATCGGCACCACCTGTGCGTAGCCGCCGCCAGCTGCGCCGCCCTTCATGCCGAAGACAGGGCCGAGGGAGGGTTCACGGAGGCAGAGCATGGTCTTTTTGCCTATGGCGTTCATGGCGTCGGCCAGACCCACGCTGGTGGTCGTCTTGCCCTCACCGGCGGGGGTGGGGCTGATGGCCGTGACGAGGATGAGCTTGCCCTGCTTCGATGCCTTATGGATGAGGCGGTGGTTTATCTTGGCCTTATAGCGGCCATAGGGGATCACATCCTCGTCGGTAAGGCCCAAACTGGCGGCGATGTCGGCGATGGGCTTCATTTTGGCTTCCTGTGCGATCTCGATGTCAGACTTCATATTCAGCATCCTCCTTAAACAAAAAGGGCAGCTTTGCGCACCACGACGCAAGGCTGCCCAGACGGTCGGCATTAAAGCTTCTCTCCCCTTCTGCACTGTGGTGCTCCACAAGATCCGTCAGCAGAAGGGTCAGCTTGGAAGCTACTTTCACAGCCATTGCACACCGCCTGAATGGCATTTTTGCCCGCATACTTCGTTGCTTTCCCTTGCAATCCGTCAGGATTGCAAGGGAAAGCGCCTTGTCTGCCAGCAAAAATTCTCATCCATTCGGCGCACCCTAGCTATGAAAGCAGCTTCTAACATCTATAAAATAGCACATCAGCACAAGGTTTGTCAAGCACAAAAAAGACGCCCCCGCTTTGCAGCGAGAGCGCCTCTTTGTTCAAGAATCGAAATTCAAGAAGCAAGCTTTAAGGGGGTTAAATTACTTAACCTCAACCTTAGCGCCGGCATCCTCCAGCTTCTTCTTGATGTCCTCAGCCTCAGCCTTGGAAGCCTTCTCCTTGACAGCCTTGGGAGCGCCGTCAACGATAGCCTTAGCCTCCTTCAGGCCCAGACCGGTGATCTCCTTGACCAGCTTGATGACGCCCATCTTGCCAGCGCCAGCCTCGACCAGGATGACGTCGAACTCGGTCTTCTCTTCCTCAGCGGCAGCAGCAGCGCCAGCAGCAGCGGGAGCAGCAGCAGCAACAGCAGAAACGCCGAACTCTTCGCAGTATGCGTCGATGAGCTCCTTCAGCTCCAGAACGGACAGCTCCTTGACGGAGTCGATGATGGCAGTAATCTTCTCAGAAGCCATAGTAGTAACCCTCCAATATAAATGGTTTGTTTGTTGATTTCAGATGTTTTTTAAGCAGCGGTCACGCGGCCATCAGGCAGCGGGCTCCTCCTGCTTGTCGGCATAAGCCTGCATTGCAACAGCCAGACCAGACAGAGTGCTGGTGAGGGCGCCTGCAAACATGGACAGCATGCCTTCGCGGTTGGGCAGCTTTGCGATGGCGTTGGTCTCGGCAGCGTCCATGACCTTGCCTTCCATGAAGCCAGCCTTCACGACGAACTTCTTGGACTTATCGCCGTCCTGGTACTTGCACAGGATGCGGGCAGCGGACATGGGGTCTTCCTCGTGAGCAAAAGCGATAGCGGTATCGCCCTTGAACTGCTCAGCCAGGGTCTCCAGAGAAGTACCCTTGACAGCCAGACGCAGCATGGTGTTCTTCACGACCATGTAATCGACGCCTGCCTCACGCAGCTCCTTACGGAGCTTGGTGTCGTTCTCGACGTTGATGCCGCCGTAAGCGACGACGCAGCCGGAAACCGCACTCTCAAACTTTGCCTTCAGATCAGCGACGTAAGCCTGCTTCTCAGAAAGAATCTTTGCACTGGGCATTCGGTTTCACCTCGTTTCAAAAACTTATATCGAAAGCTGGTGAGCAACGAAAAAAGCCTCTTTCCCGCACATAGTCCGAGAAAGAGGCATAAAGCAACTTTACGCACGTTTCTCGGCAGGCGGCATAGCCTTACGCTGGACTCCAGCACCTGCTGTCTCAAAAACAGCATGATTATTTTACCGCAAACGCGCGGGGTTGTCAAGTGCTTTTTTGAATTTTCTTAAAAAACCTCTCCGTCAATGCTTCGCATTGCCACCTCTCCTATCGAGGAGAGGCCTTGGCATACCGCAAAGCCCAATCTCTTCGCCAGAGGCTCCCCTATTAGGGGAGCTGTCGAGCGACAGCGAGACTGAGAGGTTATTCCTTCAATTCAAAAATCAGACACCATACTTCAGGGTGTTGAGACGGATGCCAGGGCCCATGGTGGTAGCGATGGTAGCGCTCTTGAAGTAAGTGCCCTTTGCAGCGGCGGGCTTTGCCTTTGCAATGGCGCTCATGACGGTATCCAGGTTGCTGTACAGCTTCTCTGCACCGAAGGAAGCCTTGCCCACGGGGACATGGATGATGTTCTGCTTGTCCAGACGGTACTCGATCTTACCAGCCTTGGCCTCAGAAACTGCCTTGCCCAGATCGGGAGCGACAGTGCCGGCCTTGGGGTTGGGCATCAGGCCGCGGGGGCCCAGGACCTTACCGAGACGGCCAACGCGGCCCATCATGTCGGGGGTGGTGACGACAACGTCGAAGTCCATGAAGCCGCCGGCGATCTTTGCGATCAGCTCGTCATCACCGACGATGTCAGCGCCGGCTGCCTCAGCAGCAGCGGCGGCAGCGCCCTTGGCGATGGCGCAGACGCGGACGGTCTTGCCGGTGCCGTTGGGCAGAACGACAGCGCCGCGGACCTGCTGGTCAGCGTGACGGCCATCAACGCCCAGACGGACGTGCAGCTCGACGGTCTCGTCGAACTTGGCGGAAGCGGTCTTGCAGGCCAGCTCCAGAGCCTCGTTCACTTCGTACAGTTTAGTAGAATCGACCAGCTTTGCAGCGTCGACATAGTGCTTGCCATGTTTCATTGTATATCCTCCTGTGTGGTCATGCGGGCAGTGTTATGCCCTCCCACTGTTTATGTCTCAGCCCTCGACGACGATGCCCATGGAACGGCAGGTGCCGCGGACCATGCTGCAGGCAGCTTCCAGAGAAGCAGCGTTCAGGTCGGGCATCTTGGTCTTAGCGATCTCTTCCACCTGAGCGGCGGTCAGAGTAGCGACCTTTTCCTTGTTGGGCTTGCCGGAAGCGGTGTTGATGCCAGCGGCCTTCTTGATCAGAACGGCTGCCGGAGGAGTCTTGGTGATGAAGCTGAAGGAGCGGTCAGCGTAGACGGTGATGACGACGGGGATGACATAACCCATCTGGTTCTTGGTACGCTCGTTGAACTCCTTGGTGAAGGCCATGATGTTGACGCCCTTCTGACCCAGAGCAGGGCCAACAGGGGGAGCCGGAGTCGCCTTGCCGGCCTCGATCTGCAGCTTAATGTAGCCAGTAACTTTCTGTGCCATAGTAAATGCACCTCCAAAAATCTGTGGTGAGTTGCGGCGCGGTGTCTCCGCGCCTCCCACGAGCGCGCACGCGGTGTACACGCTCTATAAGAACCGCACTGCGGTCTTACCTTGGTAGAACGGATGCCGGTTGGTTACGGCAGCTCGACCTGCGCGATGTCCACTTCTGCGGGCGTCTCGCGGCCAAACATATTGACCTTGAGCTTGACTTTGAAGCTCTCGGTATCGATGCCCTCCACAAGGCCCATAAAGCCTTCCAGGGGGCCGGCGGTGATCTGCACGGTATCGCCGACGTTGAAATCGACGGTCAGCGGAGCCGCCTTCTCGACGCCCATCTTCTCCACTTCCTCAGCGGTCAGGGGGACAGGCTTCGAGGCAGGGCCGACGAAACCGGTGCAGCCGCGCGTATTGCGCACGACATACCAGGTATCGTCGTTCATGACCATCTTGACCAGAACGTAGCCGGGGAACAGCTTGTGCTCCACCATACGCTCCTTGCCGTCCTTGATCTCGGGGACCATCTCGGTCGGGACCTTGATGTCACAGATCAAATCCTGCAGGCGGCGGTTCTCCACCATGGTCTGTAAGTCCGTTGCCACTTTATTCTCGTAGCCGGAATAGGTATGCACGACATACCAAAGCGCCTCATTGGACTGCTCTTCCATTCTGGTTGACCCTCCGTTTCAAGATGATTCAAGCGCCGATGATAAGGCCCAGGATGCCACCGAAGATGGCGTCCAGTGCGATCATCACGACGGCGGCGATCGCCACAGTCACGAGCACCACGACGGTGTTGGTCTTGATGTCCGCCTTAGACGGCCACACGACCTTTTTCAGCTCGCTCTTCGTGTCGCGGAAGAACTTTGCCACATTTGCGGCAAAACCCTTCACGGCGGCCTTCATTCTGGCCACAAAGCCCGGCTTTTTCTCGGTTTTGTCTGCCATGATGTTGTCCGCCTTTCTTACTTGGTTTCGCGATGAACGGTGTGCTTCTTGCAGAAGCGGCAGTACTTCTTCATCTCGAGACGATCGGGGTTGTTCTTCTTGTTCTTCGTGGTGTTGTAGTTGCGCTGCTTGCACTCGGTGCAGGCCAGAGTGATTTTAACGGTCATTTGTTGACACCTCCATTATAACGGTTGTTTTGAACCTCCCTCGGCTTGCGGGAGCACCCGTTCGACAGGCGCACTTAATAACCCCGCAAAAGAGGTGTTACCATTGTAACACGTCTTTTTCTATTCGTCAAGCGGGAAATCTGCGTTTTTTCAGGTTTTTTGTATTTTCTTTCTCTTCGCCCGACTGCGCGGCACCGCTTGCATCCCGGGCATAAATATTATATAATAAGTATATCTATGTATATAGACAAAACTTCGGGCTGTCTGCCGCGCGCAGCGGTCCTGAAATCAGGAGAGATCGATTATGTTATCCGATTCTGAACATAAAATGAGTGTGGTCGTCCTGTTCGGCGGAATGTCCAGCGAGCACGAGGTCAGCCGCGTGTCCGCCGGCACCTTCGTGGACCAGCTCGACCGCCAGCGGTACGAGCTGCTGACCATCGGCATCACTAAAGAGGGCCGCTGGCTCTACACCGAGGCCGACTCGGCCCAGATGGCTGACGGCAGCTGGGAAGAGCTGCCGGGCAATATGCCCTGCGTGCTCAGCCCCGACCGTGCCGACCATGGCCTCATCCTCTTCACCCCCGCCGGGCAGGTGGAGAAGGTCCATGTGGACGTGGTCATCCCCGTGCTCCACGGCCTGTGGGGCGAGGACGGCACTGTGCAGGGCCTGCTGGAGCTGGCCGGCATTCCCTACGTAGGCTGCGGCGTTCTGGCCAGCGCGGTCTGCATGGACAAGGCAGTCGCCAACGCCATGTTCGACGCCTCCGGCATCCCTCACACTAAGTGGCTCTCCGCCACCCGCTGGGAGATTGAGTCTGACCCCGACGGCGTCTGCGACGGCGTCATCGCAAAGCTGGGCTGGCCCATCTTCGTCAAGCCCGCCAACGCCGGTTCCAGCGTGGGCATCACCAAGGCCCATGACCGCGATGAGCTGAAGGCCGCCATCCGGCTGGCCCTCGCCAACGACCGCAAGGTAGTGTTCGAGGCCTTCGTGGACGGCCACGAAGTGGAGTGCGCCGTCATCGGCTCCGACCCCGCCGTCTCCACCCGCCCGGGTGAGATCCTGGCCGGTGCCGAGTTCTACACCTACGACGACAAGTACAAGAACGGCGTCAGTCAGGTGGTCATTCCGGCCAAACTGCCTGAGGAAAAGCTGGATGAGGTGAAGACCTACGCCGCCATGGCCTACACGGCGCTGGGCTGCGAGGGTCTGGCCCGCTGCGACTTCTTTGTGGAGAAGGACACCGGCCGCGTCCTCATCAACGAGATCAACACCTTCCCCGGTTTCACCCCCATCAGTATGTACCCCAAGCTGATGGAGCATGAGGGCATCCCCGTGCCTGCCCTCATCGACCGCCTCATCGCTCTGGCTCTGGAAAGGACGGAAAAGCAGCATGGATAACCGTCCCATCGGCGTATTCGACAGCGGCCTTGGCGGTCTGACCGGCGTGCGGGAGCTGCGCAAGCGCCTCCCCAACGAGAATATCGTCTACTTCGGCGATACCGGCCGCGTCCCCTACGGCAGCCGCAGCCCTGAGACTATTTTGCAGTATGCACGGCAGGACATCGCGTTCCTGCTCTCGAAGGATGTCAAGTGCATCATGGCCGCCTGCGGCACGGTGTCCAGCATCTACCCCGCCGCCGAGGCCGCAAAGCTCCCCGTCCCCTATCTGGGCGTCGTGGACGCTGCGGCCCGGGAGGCCGCTTTCGTCACCCGGAACCGCCGCATCGGCGTCATCGGCACGGCGGCCACCATCCGCTCCCGCAGCTACGAGACCGTCCTGCGCAAGCTCGTTCCCGGCGTGGAGATCACGGCCCGGCCCTGCCCCCTCTTCGTGCCTCTCGTGGAGGCCGGCTATGTGGACCACAGCGCCCTCGACAAGCAGCAGGTGACCCGTCTGGTCATCGCCCAGTATCTGGCCGAGGTGCGGGAGGCCGGGGTGGATACCCTCATCCTCGGCTGCACCCACTATCCCCTCATCAAAGAGATGATCGGCTGGTACATGGGCAGGAACGTCACCCTTGTGGACCCGGCCCAGACCGCCGCCCACCATCTGGAGCGGACGCTCAGCGAGCACGGCCTGAAGGGAAACCACGAAAAGGGCGAGGCCCACTTCTACGTCAGCGACGTGCCGGACAGCTTCGCCCAGACCGCCGACCTCTTCCTCGGGGAGTACAAGGGCGGGCTCATCGACCAGATCGCCATTGATAAATACTGATAAGGACGCAAAACTGTGAGCAAACCACTGGAAAACTACATTATCCGCATCAAGAGCTCCATCGACCAGTTCGACAATGAGGGCGTCATCCGCGAGGAGGACCGCGACCACATCGAGCTGATGACCCGGGGCAGCTTTACCAAAAAGAACGGAAGCTACTACATCTCTTATAAGGAGACGCAGACCATCGGCTTCGAAGGCTGCACCACTACCATCAAGATCGCCGAGGACGGCAGCCGGGTGGCCCTGCTCCGGTTCGGGCGGGCCAACAGCCAGCTCCTCATCGAGCGGGACCGCCGCAATCTCTGCCACTACGAGACGGAGGTGGGCTCCCTCACTCTGGGCGTCACCGGCGACGGCATCGACTGCAAGCTGACCGAGAAGGGCGGCAGCGCGGCGTTCAGCTACCTGCTGGACGCCGACGACGCCCGCATCGTCAGCCGCAACACGCTGGAAATGACGGTACAGCACGTCAACTGACTTCTCATTGTTTTTTGCCTGCGGCTCCTGCGGCAAGCGGGCTTCGCACTCAAACACGAAAGGACACTTGAAATGACCGACTTTGAAAAGACCTACCAGAACTACAACCCCCGGCAGACCGCGCTGGACGAGGCCCGCGCCCTGCTGACCGCCGCCGCCAAGGCTGCGATGGCCGACGGCACCCTGCCCGAGGCCGAGCTGCCCGCCTTCATCGTAGAGATCCCCGCCGACGTCAAGAACGGCGACATCGCCTCCAACATCGCCATGGCCGGCGCGCGCACCTGGCGCAAGGCCCCGAAGATGATCGCCGACGCCCTCATCGCCCACCTGCCCGCACTGGACGGCGGCGTTTTCGCCAAGGTCGAGGTGGCCGGCCCCGGCTTCATCAACCTGTTCCTCGCCCCCTCCTTCTGGGCCGGCGTCGTGCTGGGTGCCTGCTCCAACAAGGAGTATGGTCGCACCGACCACGGCAAGGGCGCCAAGTACAACGTGGAGTTCGTCTCCGCCAACCCCACCGGCCCTATGCACATGGGCAATGCCCGCGGCGGCGCTCTGGGTGACTGTCTGGCCGCTGTCCTCGACTGGTCCGGCTACGACGTGACCCGTGAGTTCTATATCAACGATGCAGGCAACCAGATCCAGAAGTTCGGCAAGAGCCTCGCTGTCCGCTACCTGCAGAAGTACTGCGGCGAGGAGGCTTATCCCCTGCCTGCCGAGTGCTATCAGGGCGGCGACATCAAGGTGCTGGCCGGTGAGTTCGCTGAGCTGAACGGCGACAAATACGTTGCCTCCTGCAAAGGCATGGACGAGGAAACCCTCTTCGAGAGCGAGGCTTTCGCAGCTCTGAAGGACGCCCTCGTTGCCTACGCCCTGCCCAAGAACATCGCCGCCCTCAAGCGCGACCTGGGCAAGTACCGCATCGACTACGATGTCTGGTTCCACGAGAGCACCCTCCACGAGTCAGGTGCTGTGCTGGCCGTGGTGGACAAGCTGCTGGAGCTGGGTGCCTGCTACAAGGCCGAGGACGGTGCCATCATGTACCGCAGCGCACAGTACGCTGCCAAGTACGGCACCGTCAACAAGAAGAAGACCGACGACGGCACCGAGGAGGAGGCCAAGGACGAAGTCCTCGTCCGTGCCAACGGCATCCCCACCTACTTTGCCGCCGACATCGCCTACCACTACAACAAGCTGGCCACCCGCGGCTTCGCCAAGGCCATCGACGTCTGGGGCGCTGACCACCACGGCCACGTCGCCCGCATGAAGGGTGCCATGGACGCCATCGGCCTCCACGGCGAGGACCTGGACGTCGTGCTGATGCAGATGGTCAACCTGATGCGTGACGGTCAGCCCGTCCGGATGTCCAAGCGCACCGGCAACGCCATCACCCTGACCGACCTGCTGGAAGAAGTCCCCATCGACAGCGCACGCTTCCTGTTCAATATGCACGACGCCGGCAGCGGCATCGACTTCGACCTGGACCAGGCCGTCAAGACCGACAACGATAACCCGGTCTACTACGTCCAGTACGCTCACGCCCGCATCTGCTCCATCCTCAAGAAGATGGAGAGCGAGGGCGTGGCCTTCGCAGGCGCTGAGAACATCGACGCCACCCTGCTGACCGAGCCTTCCGAGATGGACCTCATCCGGATGCTGGCCGCCTTCCCGCAGGAGATCGTCATGGCCTCCGAGAAGTACGACCCCAGCCGCATCAACCGCTTCGTCATCGACTTGGCCAGCGCCTTCCACCGCTTCTACGGCAGCTGCCGCATCCAGGGCGCAGACCCCGCTGTCCAGCAGGCCCGTCTGGCCCTCTGCATCGGCGTCAAGAACGTCATCTTCAACGTGCTCACCATGTTCAAGATCAACGTCCCTGAGAAGATGTAAGCCGCTTCTCCGTACCTTATAAAGAGCAAAGCGCCCCCGGAACTCGAATCTGAGTTCCGGGGGCGCTTTTTGTCTTGTGCTTTCGGGAGGCAGAGAATTACTCCTCCGTTACCTCAAAGTCCAGCGGCTTGCCGCAGCTGGGGCAGACAGGGTCGCCGTCCAGCAGGGCCTCTTCGTCCACCACAGAGGTGGCGCCGCAGGCGGGGCAGGTCACTTCGTACTGCACGGGGCCGTCGTTCTCAGCGGCCTCGTCGTCCTCGGGGTCTTCCAGAGCCACCTCGAAAGCCACCTTGCAGCTGGGGCAGATGGCCTCACCGGCGTCCAGGTCGTCCTCGCTCACGTAGACGGTCTTGCCACAGGCAGGGCAGGCCACCTCATAATAAGGCTCACCGGCCACATCGGCGTTGTCGTCATCGTCGTCTGCCTCGGTCTCGTCGTCAGAGTCGTCCTCTTCGTCCTCGGCATCTTCGTCTTCGTACAGGTCTGCTTCAAGGTCTTCCAGCTCTTCGCTCAGGTCGTTGATCTGGTCGTAGGCGTGGGTGACATCCTCGTCGATGCTGTCCACGGTCTCTGCCATCTCACTCAGCAGCTCGCTCATGGCCTTGATGACCTTGCCTTCTTTGGTGTTCTCATCAATGCCGAGGCCGTCGATCAGGCCCTTCAGGTATGCAGCTTTTTCCTTCATAGGGAATACCTCCTATCGCAAAACAGCTCTTCTTTTTAAGAAAAAACCGGGCAAACGGTCGCCCGCTGCCCGGTCTTATCGTCGTCAGAAAATTAGACGCGCTCCATATACTCGCCGGTGCGGGTATCGATGCGGATGTGGTCGCCCTCGTTGATGAACAGGGGGACGCGGATCTCAGCACCGGTCTCGACGGTAGCGGGCTTCAGGGTGTTGGTGGCAGTGTTGCCCTTGACACCCGGCTCGGTCTGGGTGACTTCCAGCTCGATGAAGTTGGGGATCTCGACGCTGAAGACCTTGCCCTTGTAGCTCAGCAGCTTGCACAGCTCGTTCTCTTTGCAGAACTTGAAGTTCTCGGGGACGTCGCTTGCGTTGACGGGGATGTCATCGTAAGTCTCGTTGTCCATGAAGTGGTACAGATCGCCATCCTCATAGCTGTAGGTCACGTCCTTGCGCTCGATGAAAGCCTGAGGGAACTTAGCGGTCGGGTTGTAGCTGGTCTCGACCACAGAGCCGGTGATGACGTTCTTGGTCTTGGTGCGGACAAAGGCAGCGCCCTTGCCGGGCTTGACGTGCTGGAACTCAACGACCTGAAGAACCTGGCCGTCCTGCTCAAAGGTCACGCCATTGCGAAACTCGCCTGCAGAAATCATAGGAATTCCTCCATTAGTTTAATGTCTCAGATGCATTACGCATATCTCTATTTATTTTACCCAATCCCGCGCCATTTGGCAAGGGGTTTCGGTAAAAAAGACGATGAAAATGACAAAAAGTGTGGGATAGAGGCTTTGGCTGAGAGGTCACCCCCTCGCCGCCTCGTACATCCTCTGCATCGCCTGCGCGTCCTCGGCCTGCGTACCGGCGCTCTCGCAGATGACGACCGGCTCGAGGCGGCGCTCTGCCAGCAGCTCCATCAGGGGCTGGGGCTCCGGGCCGAACTGGGTCTCAGCAAAAGTCCAGTGGCGCTTCTCGCCGCCGGCAGAGAACTCGATGCGGGAGAAGTGGACGTGGAACCGCCGGGCGCGCTCGTCGCCCAGCACCTCATCCATCCGGTCGAGGATGGCGGCGTAGTCGGCCCTGGACTGGATGCCGCCCAAGGTCCGGGCGTTCAGGTGGCCGAAGTCGATACAGGGCGTGATGCGCTTGTCCACCCCGCAGAGGGCCAATACTTCGTCCAGCGTACCCAGCTGGCCGATTTTGCCCATGGTCTCCGGGCAGAGAGTCATATCGCCGTAACCGGCTTCGTCCAGTGCTTCCACGGCACGGCGCATGGTGTCCAGCGCCTTTTCGAGGGCGGCTTCGCGGCTCTGTTTGCCGCAGCTGCCCGAGTGGAAGATGATGCGTTTTCCGCCAAGCGCGCGGCAAACCTCGGCACTCTGGAGCAGATAGCGGACGCTGCCCAGCCGCTTTTCTTCCTCGAGGCTGGACATACTGATATAATAAGGTGCGTGGACGCTGAACAGGATGCCCCGCTCTGCGGCGTCTGCGGCCATCTTCCCGGCCTTTTCCACCCCGAGGCGGACGCCGTGGCCGCACTGGTACTCGAAAGCGTCCAGTCCCATCTCTGCCGTGTAGGCGGGAATGTCGAGGCTGGACTTGTAGCCTTTCGCCTCGAAACTGTCGCTGGTGCCGGCAGTGCCGAACCGGATTTTCCAGTCACACTCGCTCACAGTGTCTTCCCTCCCCGGTCATAATACTTCTGCCAGTAGCGCTTTTCCCACTTGCGCTTGAGCACCACCTGCGCGCCGAGGTCGGGGCCGCGGGGAATGACCATCAGGCCCGGGATGCCGTAGAGGGCCGCCGCCATCCGGTCGGCGTAGAGCTGGTCGCCCACCATGGCCATCTGTTTCCGCTTCACGCCCATCCGGCGGCGGGCTACCATCAGCGCGAAGGGCAGAGGCTTGGCAGAACGGTAGAGGTACGCGAGGCCCAGTTTCTCGGCGAAGGGCCGGACGCGCTTCTCCGCACCGTTGGAGACGATGGTGAGGCCGATGTCGGCTTCCTTCATCTGAGCCAGCCACCCGGCCACTTCGTCCGGCAGCTCCTGACTGCGGTCAGCAGTCAGGGTGTTGTCGATGTCCAGCACGAGGGCGCGGATGCCCTTGCCCGCCAGAAACTCCGGGGTGATGTGGGTAACATCCTTGAACACATATTCGGGGGTGATGAGCATAGTATTTCTCCCTGCAATGAAAATAGGGGAGCCTGCAATACAGGCTCCCCTACATCGGCGTTAGCAACGCGTTTGAAATCTAAAGCAACAATGCGATTCCAAGCAGTTAATTACTTGAACTTACGCTTGCGGGCTGCTTCGGACTTCTTCTTGCGCTTAACAGACGGCTTCTCGTAAGCCTCGCGCTTACGAACCTCTGCGAGCACACCGCTGCGGGCAGTGCTACGCTTGAAGCGACGCAGTGCGCTCTCCAGCGACTCGCCCTCTTTAACACGAATTTCCGACATCTTATTCCCTCCCTTGGACCGTGAGGCAGGAATTTCGTTGTTACATGGTAACTAACAGTAGACAGTATAGCGCATTTTCATGCGTTCGTCAACCTTTTTTAGAAAGTTTTTTTGAAACTTTTCGAAAAAGCATACTCCTCTTTGGCTCCCCTTTTTAGGGGAGCTGGCTGCGAAAGCAGACTGAGAGGTTTAGCCCTTGACGGCCAGATTGACCAGACGGCCCTTGACGTAGATCTCCTTGACCACGGTCTTGCCGGACAGAGCCTCGGCGACAGCCGGGTCAGCCTTTGCGGCGGCGATGGCGTCCTCAGAGGTGATGTCAGCGGCCACCTTCAGACGGGCCTTGACCTTGCCGTTGACCTGTACTGCGATCTCAACCGTGCTCTCAACGCACTTGGCCTCCTCGTACTTGGGCCAGGGGTAGTAGGCCAGCTGCTCGTCGTGGCTGTGGCCCAGCTTCTCCCACAGCTCCTCGGTCATGTGGGGAGCGAACGGGTTCAGCAGCTGGACGACGGTCTCGAACTCGGCCCTGGTAGCGCCGCCGTTGTCGTACAGGGCGTTGACCAGAGTCATGAGCTGTGCAATGGCGGTGTTCATCTTCAGGCCCTCGATGTCAGCGCCCACCTTCTTGATGGTCTGGTGCAGCAGAGTCTCCAGCTGGGGACGATAGCCCTCGCCCTCCACCAGCTTGTCGGACAGAGCCCACACGCGGTCGAGGAAGCGGTTGCAGCCGGCGATGGCAGAGGTCTGCCAGGGTGCGGCCTGCTCGAAGTCACCCATGAACATCTCGTACAGACGCATGGTGTCAGCACCGTACTGGTCCACGACCTCGTCAGGGTTGATGACATTGCCCAGAGATTTGGACATCTTGACGATGGGGTGGCGGGCCATCTCACCGTACTTCTCTTCCAGAGCCTTCTCGGCGGCCTTCTGGCTGCCGTACTCCTTCAGCAGCTTCTCCTGCTCCTCAGCGGGCAGGTTGACGAAGCTGTGGGGGTTCAGGCCCAGGATCATGCCGTGAGCGGTGCGCTTCTGGTAGGGTTCCGGAGAAGGCACGACGCCGATGTCGTACAGGAACTTATGCCAGAAACGGCTGTAGAGCAGATGCAGGGTGGTATGCTCCATGCCACCGTTGTACCAGTCCACCGGAGACCAGTATTCCAGCGCCTCTTTGGAAGCAAGGGCGTCCTTGCAGTGGGGGTCCATATAGCGCAGGAAGTACCAGGAAGAACCGGCCCACTGAGGCATGGTGTCGGTCTCGCGGGTCGCGGGGCCGCCGCAGCAGGGGCAGGTGGTCTTGACCCAGTCGGTGTGGCGGGCCAGCGGAGACTCACCGTCGGGACCCGGCTCAAAGTCGGTGATGTCGGGCAGGGTCAGAGGCAGGCTGCTCTCGGGCAGGGGCTGCCAGCCGCACTTCTCGCACTTGACCATGGGGATAGGCTCGCCCCAGTAGCGCTGACGGCTGAACACCCAGTCGCGGAGCTTGTAGTTGACCTTATCCCGGCCCTTGCCGTTGGCTTCCAGCCACTCGATCATCTTTTTCTTGGCGTCGGTGACAGACAGGCCGTCGAGGAAGCCGGAGTTGACCAGCGTACCGGTGGCCACGTCGGTGAAGGCAGCCTCGTCGAGGTTGGAGGGGGTGTTGCCCTTGACGACCTCGATGATGGGCAGGCCAAACTTCTTGGCGAACTCCCAGTCGCGGGTATCGTGGGCAGGCACGGCCATGATGGCACCGGTGCCGTAGGTAGCCAGAACGTAGTCGGAGATGAAGATGGGGATCTCCTTGTCGTTGACGGGGTTGATGCCCATGACGCCTTCCAGCTGAACGCCGGTCTTTTCCTTGTTCAGCTCACTGCGCTCGAAGTCGCTCTTGCGGGCAGCCTCGGCCTGATAAGCCTTGACGGCGTCGGCATTCTTGATGATGCCCTTTTCCAGCCACTCCTTGAGCATGGCGTGCTCGGGAGAGACGACCATGTAGGTAGCGCCGAACAGGGTGTCGCAGCGGGTGGTGTAGACGGTCAGGGTGTCGCCGGCGGTGGTGCCGAAGTTGACCTCTGCGCCGTGGCTGCGGCCGATCCAGTTCTTCTGCTGGGTGGCAACGCGCTCGATGTAATCCAGACCGTCCAGACCGTCGATGAGCTTGTCCGCGTAGGCGGTGATCTTCAGCATCCACTGGCTCTTGACGCGGTGGACGACCTCGCTGCCGCAGCGCTCGCAGACGCCGTTGACGACTTCCTCGTTTGCCAGCACGCACTTGCAGCCGGTACACCAGTTGACGTTCATTTCCTTCTTGTAGGCGAGGCCCTTCTTGTACAGCTGCAGGAAGATCCACTGGGTCCACTTATAATACTCGGGGTCGGTGGTGTTGATCTCACGGTCCCAGTCGAAGGAAAAGCCCAGTGCCTTGAGCTGCTCCCGGAAGTGGTCAACATTCTTCTTGGTGACGATGGCCGGATGGATGTGGTTCTTCATGGCGAAGTTCTCGGTGGGCAGGCCGAAAGCGTCCCAGCCCATCGGGTAGAGCACGTTATAACCGTTCTGGCGGCGCTTGCGGCTCACGACATCCAGCGCAGTGTAGCTGCGGGGATGGCCGACGTGCAGGCCCGCGCCTGAGGGATACGGGAACTCCACCAGTGCATAGAACTTGGGCTTCTTGTGGTCGATCTCAACGTGGAAGGTCTTTTCGTCCTCCCACACCTTCTGCCACTTGGCCTCCACGGCCTTGTAATCATACTTCATTTTTGTAATCAGCTCCAGACTTTTTCTAAAACAATACCAATGATATATGACAAACTCAGCAATGCTCTACGTGTTCAACCTCTCAGTCACGCCTGCGGCGTGCCACTGCCCGGGTTGCGGCACCCAGCATCCGCAGCGCTTTGCTTGCGTCTTGCTGGCCGCGGCCCCAACAGCGACTCCCTGTTTCCGCCACTGGCGGCGGTCGTCGTTGTTGCTCCTATCGAGGGGAGGCTTTGGCATTCCGTAAAGCTTTATCTCTTCGCCAGAGGCTCCCCTCGCTAGGGGAGCTGTCGAGCGAAGCGAGACTGAGAGGTTGACTCAGGGCATCCGAGCTGTTTTCTTACAGACTGTTATCCGGGGTCAGGTACTCCGAGATGTCGATGGGCTCACCGTCGGCCCACAGGTGCTCCAAATCGTAGTAGGTGCGGGTGTTGGGGACGAAGACGTGGACGATGACGCTGGAATAGTCCAGCAGCACCCAGTTCTTGGAGTCAAAACCCTCCGTGGTGTGGGGCTCGATGCCGCTCTGGGAAAGCTCATACTCCACCTCGTCGGCCAGAGAGCCCACCTGCGTGGTGGAGGTACCGGAGGCGATGACGAAGTAGTCAGTGAGGACGGTCAGGCTGTCCACCTTGAGCACCCGCACGTCCTGAGCCTTCTTCTTGTCGAGGATCTTTGCGATCTCAATGGCAAGGGTCTTGCTGTCGATGTTCTTATCCATAGATTTTTCTCCTTATCATTGTCCGGCCGGCTGACCGTCGGTGGTGGTAGCGCCCGCCACGTCGGTGTCGCCGCTGAGGATGGCGTCGTCCGACTCCTTATCCAGCTGGCCCACGAACTGGACGTTGGCGCTGGTGGAGGCGGTGCCGTGGGGCCAGTCGTTGGTCACGAGGTTCAGCTCGCTGGCGCTCACCGGGCCGGTATAGTTGCGGAAATAGGTGTTGAGCAGCTCTGCGATGGAGCCGGCGTCCGGCACCACGCAGGAGTAGCCGTCAAAGGTATCGGTCACGCCCACGTTCGGCACACCCATGAAAACGGGGGTCTGTGCCAGCATGATATTGGCGCTGTCGATGCGGGTGAAGGACACCAGCATCTTTGCGATGGTGGTCAGGTCCATATCCGTGTGGATATAGTTGTTGAAGACGAGGGGCAGCTGGTTGAGCACATCGGTGATGCCCATGCTGCGCACCCGCTTGAACAGGCCGGCGTAGAAGTAGCGCTGCATGTTCAGGCGGTCGATGTCGGAGTTGGAGTAGCCCTGACCGTGGCGGCAGCGGACAAAGAACTCCGCCGATGCGCCGTTCAGATTGCGGTAGCCCTGCTTGAGGGCACTGCCCGCAAAGGACATATCGTGGGGGATATAGACCTCGATGCCGCCGAAGTTGTCCACCATCTCCACCAGAGCCTGCATATCCACCGTCACGTAGTAATCGACGGGCAGCTTGTACTGGTCGTAGATGACCTCCGCCAGAGCGGCAACGCTGCCGCCGTTGGAGAGGGCCACGGAGTTTATCTGGTAGTTGGTGGCGGCGTAGGTCTTGCCGTTGGAAAGGGTGACTTTGCGGCTCTTGGTACACACGATGCTGTTGCGGGGGATCTGCAGCATCCGCAGCGCGCCGCCCTTGATGTCGAACTGGCAGTAGAGGATCATGTCCGTCATGCCGTCGTTGGAGGTGGGGTCGTTGGAGTAGTTGCGGCCTTCTTCATAGTCGATGCCACAGACGAGGATGTTGACCACATCGCCCTTGTACTCCTCGAGGGTCTGTATCTCCTCGGTGATGGAGGGGGCGTCCTCCTCCGGACGGAGGTTCTCTTCCACCCTGCCCACCATACCGACGGCATACACCACCACGCCCGAGATGACGGCCAGCACCGCCAGCGTCACAGCCAGCGGGAGCCAGAGCGGGGTCTTTTTCTTCTTTTTGCGGCGGCGGGGAGGCTCCTTGCCGCCCGCAGGGGCCGAATGACGGGGAGGCTTTGCGCCGCCGCTGCCGCCTGCGCGGCGGGGAGGCTCTGCGGGGGAGGGCTTTTCCTCTGCAAAGAAGTCCAGCTGGGCAGGCTGCACGGGCCGGGATGCAGGAGCCTTTTCGGCCCGCCGCTCCGTCGGGCGGTTGAGTGAACGGTCTGTCTTGATATGACGCGGAGTCTGACTCATTCCATCTTATTCCTTCCAAGCGTTTTGGGGAGCCGGCTGTTGGCCGAAAAACTCCTGTTCAGGGTTTTGTACTTTTTAGTATACCATTCTTCCCCACGATTCGCAATCATCATTCTTTCTTCTGACGGGCCAGGATGTCTTCATAGGCGGCAGCAGACTGGGGGTCCAGCGGCTTGCCCTGGGAGAGGACGAAATCGTTGGTCTGTTTCAGCGCAGCCAGCATGGCGGCGTCGAGGTCTTTCATTTCCAGCTTCCGCAGCTTGCCAACGCCCGGCCAGTCCCGCTCTTTGCTGGTCATGTCGGCCAGGTAGACCACCTTGTCCAGCTTCGACATTCCGGCCTTGCCCGCCGTGTGGCAGGCGATGGCGGAAAGGATGGCCTCATCCTCCACGCCCCACTGGGTGCGGGCGAGGATGGCCGCACAGATGCCGTGCCAGACGGGGTTAGGCCGCTCTTCCCCGCCCTCGGCGTACTGGGGATACTGCCGCATCAGTTCTCTCATCTCGTCCTTGGAGATCTCCTTGGCCGAGTCGTGGAGCAGGGCGGCCAGCGCAGCCTTGTCCTCATCGACACCGTAGCGCTTCGCCAGCTTAACGGCCATTTTTTTTACGTTCAGGGTGTGCTCGTAGCGCTTGTCACTCAGCCGGCTGCGCACAAGCTCTTTTGCCTGTTTCTGATTCATTTGTGACTTCGTCTCCTTTGGTGTACAGCCCCTCGCGCCGGATGACCCGGCGCACCGAGACCGGAAGCTCGTTTTCACATTCCTCTCCGGCGGCGAGGCGGGTGCGGAGGACGCTGGACGCCATGGGCAGAGCCTCCACCGGCGCGAACAGGATGCGCGCGCCGGAAGCGTCCAGCTGCCGGGCCTTGGCGTGGAGAGCCGGGTCGTCGCCGATATTCCGGCTCGTGACCACCAGATGGGCCAGACGAAGGATGTCCTCCCAGCGGTGCCACCCGTCGAAGCTCAGCAGCATATCGCTGCCGATGGCGAGGTACAGCTCATCGCCGGGATTCTCCCGGGCCAGCTTTTCCAGCGTGAGGACGCTGTAATTCTTCCGGCCCTGCTCCGCCTGCTCCACCTCCCAGCCGCTGACCTCGAGGCCGAAGCCCATCTCCCGGGCCAGCTCCGCAAAGCAGCCGCACATTTCCACCCGGAGCGGGCCGGGGGCGGATGTCCCCTGCTTGAAGGGGGAGACACCCGCCGGCATGACCACCACGCGGTCCGGGCAGACCCGGGCAGCGGCGGCGCGGAGGTTGTTCAGGTGGCCGTAGTGGGGCGGGTCGAAGGAGCCGCCGTAAAGCAGGATACGCATCACTTCAGCAGGTCGGCGTAGGCGCTGTCCTTCTTTTTCTGGAGGTAGAGCACGAACTTGGAGCCGATGACCTGCACGCAGTCGGCGCCGGTGGCTTCGGCCAGCTTGACGGAAGCCTCGCGGGCGTTGTACATGCTGCTCTCAAGCACCTTGAGCTTGATGAGCTCCCGGGCGTCGAGGCAGTCCTTCACACCCTGGATCATGGTCTCGTCGATCTCACCCTTGCCCACGATAAAAACGGGGTCCATGGTGTTTGCCTTGCCGCGCAGAATGGCGCGCTGTTTGCTCGTCAGCATAATAGTTTCTCCTTTAATTTGCAGCTTATTTCTGTTTTCTATTAAGTTTTCTCTTCGTACAACCTCTCAGTCTGCTTTGCAGACAAGGCCGGGTTGCGGCACCCAGCATCCGCTGCGCTCCGCTTGCGTCTTGCTGGCCGCGGCCCCAACAGCGACTCCCTGTTTCCGCCACTGGCGGCGGTCGTCGTTGTTGCCCCTAGTAGGGGAGCCTCTGGCGAAGAGGCGAAGCTTCACGAAATGCCAAGGCCTCCCCTCGGTAGGGGAGGTGGCATTGCGAAGCAATGACGGAGAGGTTAATTTTCCGCCAAAAACTCCGGCAGCTCCTTCTCCATCTCCGCCAGCGCATTTCCGCGGTGGCTGATGGCGTCCTTCTCGTCGGGAGTCAGCTGGGCATAGCTGCGGCCCTCCGAGTTGGGGCGCTTGTCCGTCTTGCCCACACCGCACTCGTCGGGGATGAAGAGCGGGTCGTAGCCGAAGCCGTAGTCCCCGGCCAGCCGCTCGAAGGCGACGCGGCCCGGGCATTCGCCCCGGCAGGTGAGGTGCTGGCCGGTGGGCAGGATGAAGCAGACCGCCGCCACGAACTTCGCGCCGCGCTGCCCCGCCGGGACGTCCTTCATGTTCTCGAGAAGCTTGTCGTTGTTGGCCTCGTCGTCGCCGTGGTGGCCGCAGTAGCGGGCGCTGTAGACGCCGGGAGCGCCGTCCAGCGCATCCACGCAGAGGCCGGAATCGTCGGCGATGGTGGGCAGGCCGCTGGCCTTGCAGATGGTCTCGGCCTTGATGAGGGCATTGGCCTCAAAGGTAGTGCCGGTCTCGTTCGGCTCGATGGTGATGCCAAGCTCCTTCTGACTGACCACTTCGTGGCCCTGAGCCTCGAGGATGCGCCGCAGCTCGCGGAGCTTTCCGGCGTTGCCGGTGGCTGCACAAATTCTCATTGGGGTTACTCCCTTTCTATGTCTGCTGCTCCCTGCCCTTGGCAGCGGAGCACTACATTTTGCGCCATATCAGGCTTCCAGCAGTCCGCTCAGAGTTGCCCGACCTGCCAATGGTGCTTCGCACCCAGGTTGCGGCGCGAAGCGCCTGAGAGGTTAATGCTTCCATCCCGTGCGGGGGATGAGCTCTTCCACAAAGCCCTCCGGGGTGAAGGGGATGAGATCGTCGATGCCTTCGCCCACGCCGATGAACCGCACCGGCAGGCCGAGGCGCTGCTTGACGGCCACCACGCAGCCGCCCTTGGCCGTGCCGTCGAGCTTGGTCAGGATGATGCCGGTGGCGTCCGCAGCCTTGCAGAATTCCTTCGCCTGGCTGATGGCGTTCTGGCCCGTGATGGCGTCCAGCACCAGCAGGGTCTCGAGGCTGGCTTCGGGAGCGGCCTTCCTGACGCTGCGGCTGATCTTGGACAGCTCGCTCATCAGGTTCGGCTTGTTGTGGAGACGGCCTGCGGTATCGGCGATGACCATGTCATAGCCCCGGGCAGTGGCAGACTTCACGGTGTCGAAGATGACGGCGGCGGGGTCTGCGCCCTCGCCGGCCTTGACGATCGGCACACCGGCGCGGCCCGCCCAGATCTCCAGCTGCTCGCTGGCAGCGGCACGGAAGGTGTCGCCTGCGGCCAGCATGACCTTTTTGCCCTGATGGGTGTAGTAGTCGGCCAGCTTTGCGATGCTGGTGGTCTTGCCCACGCCGTTGACACCGATGACGAGGATGACGGCGGGATGGCCGTCCAGCGCCATTTCGGTCTCCGGGCGCATCTCGTCGGCGATGATGTCGCGCAGAGCGTCAGCCGCCTGTTCGCCGGTCTTGAGGCCCTTTTCCTGCACGCGGTCGCGGAGGGAGTCCACCAGCTTCATGGCGACGTCGCCACCCACGTCGGCGAGGATGAGCTGTTCTTCCAGCTCATCGTAGAGGTCGTCGTCGATCTTGCTGCCGGTGAGGGTGTTCAGGATGTTGCCCCAAAAGCCCGTGCGGGTCTTTTCGAGGCCATCTTTCATTTTGTCCTTTTCTTTTTTGCCAAATCCAAAGAGTCCCATGGGTTCTCTCCTTAATATGTTTTGTTGGGGGATAACCTCTCCGTCACGGCTAACGCCGTGCCACCTCCCCTACCAGGGGAGCTGTCTGCGAAGCAGACTGAGAGGTTGGACGAAGGGAAGCCTGTCCGTGAAGCATTGACGGAAAGGTTCAATTCCATCTTATTATACCTACGAAACCAGTTCCGCGTCAACCTGTTCCAAATCGAGTTTGAGCAGTTTGGAGACGCCGTCCTCCTGCATGGTGACGCCGTAGAGGACATTGGCGGCCTCCATGGTGCCGCGGCGGTGGGTGATGACGATGAACTGGGTCTTGTCGCTCACCCGGCGCAGATACTGCGCGAAGCGGACGACATTGGCGTCATCCAGCGCGGCCTCGATCTCGTCGAGGATGCAGAAGGGCGCGGGGTTGACGGCGAGGATGGCGAAATAGATGCTGATGGCCACCAGCGCCTGCTCGCCGCCGGACAGGGCTTCCAGATTCTTGATGACCTTGCCCGGCGGGGCCACCCGGATGCCGATGCCGCAGGAGAGCACGTCGCTCTCATCTTCCAGCACAAGGCTGGCCTCGCCGCCGCCGAACAGTTCGGTAAAGACGCGGCCAAAGTTCTCGTTGATGGCCCGGAAGCTATCGGTGAAGATGTCTTTCATCTGGCCCGACAGGCTGGTGATCATTCTGGTCAGCTCGTTCCTGCTGCCCTCGACGTCCTCCACCTGAGCGCGGAGGGTGTCGTAGCGGGCCTTGACCTCCTGATACTCCTCGATGGCGCTGACATTGACGTTGCCCAGAGCGCGTATCTTTCCCCGCAGGTCGGCCACCTGCGCCCGGAGGACGTTCACGTTCTCGAACTCCACGCAGAGCTCTTCGGCCTGAGAGAGGGTCAGCTGATACTCGTCCCAGAGCTTCGCGGCCATCTGGTCGTATTCGCCCTCGGCGGCGGCTTTCCGCTCCGCCAGACGGGCCATCTCGCGGCCCATCTCTTCCCGCTCATCGGCGGCGGCGCGGCCTTTTGCAAGAGCCTCCGTCTCGTCCTTCTGGCAGAGCAGGCGCTTCTCGGTGGCCTCGCGTATCTCGGCCTCTTTTGCCGCGATGAGCGCGGTGCTGTCGGTCTTGGCCCGGCGGATGGCCTCTATCTCTTCTTGACAGGCCCCGCTGCGGGCGGCGAGGGCCGTGAGGCTCTCTTCCAGCGCGGCGCGGCGGCTCTCGGCGTCTCTGGCCTGTTTTTCCAGCGCTTCGATCTGGCTGCGGGCCAGCTCGGCGTCCTTCTGACGGGCCAGCTGCTCCATCCGCTTGGCGCTCAGGCGCTCGGCGAGGCTCCGCTGCTGTGCAAGGAAGGCGTCGTCGCCCTCAGCGATGCGTTCCAGCTCGGCCGTCCGCGTCTCGATGTCGGCGGCAAGGGCTTCTTCCTGCTTTGCGGCGTCTTCGGCACGGGCGCGGGCAGCGTCCAGCTGGGCTTTCCGCCGCTCCATCTCATCCTGACGCCCGGCGAGCGCTGCTTCCGACTGCTCCACAGCCGCCTCGAGACGTTTCTGTTCGGCCTCGGCGCGGATGCGGTCATTGGCCGCTGTAATGATCTCGCTCTCGGTGGCGGTCAGCTCTGCGGCCAGCGCATCCACCTGCGTTTTCAGCTCGTCGGTGCGGTCCTGCGCCGCGAGGCAGTCCTTCTGGAGTTTGGCGGCCCTGACGCGCAGCTCTTCCATCTCCTGCCTGCGGGTGAAGAGGCCCGCCGACCGCTGGACGCTGCCGCCGGTGAAGCTGCCGCCCGCGTTGATGACCTGACCGTCCAGCGTGACCACCTTGTTGTGGTAGCCCAGCTCCCGGGCCACACGGGAGGCTTCGTTGATGTCGTCCACCACCACGATGCGGCCCAGCAGATTCGACACGATGTTCGCATAGCGGGGGTCGGCCTTGACGAGGCTGGACGCCAGCCGGGCCGAACCGGAAAGACTCCCCCGGAAAAAGCCGGGCTGAACGGTGTCCAGCGGCAGAAAGGTGGCGCGGCCCGCGTTCTCGCTGCGGAGCAGAGCGATGCCGGCCTTGGCGGCGGCTTCGTTCTCCGCCACGATGTTCTGCAGCGCGCCGCCCAATGCCGTTTCGATGGCGACTTCCCGCCCCGGCTCGACGCTCAAAATCGACGACACCGGCCCGATGATGCCCCGCAGACGGCGGGCCGACGCGGCCCGCATGACCGTCTTGACCGAGTTCTGGTAGCCGTCCATGTTCTTTTCCAGCTCTTTCAGCACGCCGAGGCGCTGACGGGCGGCGTCCAGTTCACGGCCAAGCTTTTGCTCGGCGGCATCGGCCTCATTGAGGGCGGTGCGGCGGCCTTTCAGCTTGAGCTCCACGCCAGCCTTCACATTTGCCAGCTGCTTTTCGTTCTCGGCCAGCATCTTCCGGTACTCGATGGTATCGGCAAGGTCCTGCTTTGCCTCGTCCCGCTGGGCCTCGAGGGCCTCAGTGTTCTCGGCGAGGGCGGGCAGCTGCTCCTGCGCGGCCTGAGCGGCGGCTTCGGCGGCGGCTTTCGCCACCTGTGCCTCGGTACGCTTCGCCGTCAGGTCGGCCACCTCGGCCCTCAGGATGTCCCGGCGGGCGCCGCTGGCGTTGTTCTCGCTGGTCAGACGCAGCAGTTCCGCGTCCAGCTCGGCCAGCTCTGCGGCCAGCTTCTCCCCTGCCGCTGCCATGGACCGGGCCACGGCGCGGTGGCGTTCCAGCGCGGCGGCAGCCTCGGTGCTGTCCTGTTCGCCTGCGGCGATGTCCTCCCGCAGTGCGGCGGCGCTCTCCTCGTTGCGGGCGATGTCGTTTTCCAGCACGGCGATTCGGCTGTCGCTGCCGGAAAGCTCTTCTGTGATGCTGCGAATATCCCCATTCAGGCGCTCGACGGCAATGGTCAGCTGCTGTGCCTGCATACGGATCTTCTCAGCCTCGGCCTCGGCGGCTCTGGCCTCCCGGTCAAACCGTTCATACTCGGCCTGAGCGGTCTCATAGTCCCGCACCTGACGGCGGACGGCCTCCCGGGCGCGGTGGACGCCGTCGGTCCAGAGGGTAACTTCCAGCGTCTTCCGCCGGGCGCTGAGCTCGAGAAAGCGCTGGGCCTTCTCGCTCTCTTTTTCCAGCGGGCCGACCCGGGCTTCCAGCTCGTCGAGGATGTCCCGCAGACGCTCGAGGTTCTCTGCCGCCGCAGCCAGACGCCGCTCCGCCTCGTTTTTGCGGTAACGGTACTTGGCGATGCCGCAGGCTTCCTCGAAAATTTCGCGGCGCTCGCTGCTTTTTGCGGCGACGATCTCCGCGATGCGGCCCTGTCCGATGACGGAGTAGCCGTCCCGGCCGATGCCGGTGTCCAGCAGCAGCTCGTAGATGTCCTTGAGGCGGCAGAGCTGGCCGTTGATGGTGTACTCGCTCTCGCCGGAGCGGTAGTATTTGCGGCCGATGACGGCTTCGTCGGCGTCGATGTCCAGCGTGTGGGCGCTGTTGTCCAGCGTCAGGCGCACCATGGCAAAGCCCATGGCTCCCCGGCGGCGGGTGCCGCCGAAGATGACGTCCTCCATCTTTCCGGCAGCGCGAAGCTGGCGGGAGCTGGTCTCGCCCAGCACCCACCGCACCGCGTCTGAGAGGTTCGATTTGCCCGAGCCGTTGGGGCCGACGACGCCGGTGACGCCCTCGTCGAAGCGTATCCTGACCTTATCGGGGAAACTCTTGAAACCTTGAATTTCCAGTTCCTTGAACACCATGTTACTTTTCCTTGATGACGCCCAGCAGTTTCAGGGCCTCGCGGGCGGCGTGCTGCTCCGCCATTTTCTTGCTGCGGCCCTCGCCCCGGGCCACGCAGTCCGAGTTGAAGCGGACGGCCACCACAAAGTGCTTGTTGTGGTCGGGGCCGGTCTCCTGCTCCACCACATAGCTCAGCTTCTCTTCGGGATTCTGCTGGACGATCTCCTGCAGGCGGGTCTTGTAGTCGGCCTCGGCGTACTTGCCCTCGGTGATAAAGGGCAGGATGAAGTTCTTTGCCACCTCCATGCCGCCGTCGAGATAGAGGGCGGCGATGAGGGCTTCAAAGGCGTCCGACACGACGCTGGGGCGGGTGCGACCACCGCAGTGCTCTTCGCCCCGGCCCAGACGCAGGTAATCGCCGAGATTGATCTCCTGAGCGAACTGGAACAGTGCGCCCTCGCTGACGAGGCTGGAGCGGATGCGGGTCAGATCGCCCTCGGGGCGGTCGGCATAGGCGTGGAACAGATAGTCCGCCGAGACGATCTGCAGCACGCTGTCGCCCAGAAACTCAAGCCGCTCGTTGTGTTTGACGGGCGGGCGGGTCTCGTTGGCGTAGCTGGTGTGGGTGAGCGCCGTTTCCAGCAGCTCCGGGTGCTTGAACTTGTAACCAATAATTGTTTCCAACTGATGGCTCATGTTTTTTTACTCCCTTTTGCGATGTTATTCCTTGGTGGTGTTCAGTTCGTCCAGCGCAGCCTGCATGGTGCCGCACAGATCGTTCTCCACGCAAATTTTAGCCTGACGGATGGCGTTCTTTATGCCCTTGGCCTTGGAGGAGCCGTGAGCCTTGATGACCGGCTGCTTTGCTCCCAGGAAGGGTGCGCCGCCGTACTCCTCGCTGTCCATCTGGTGCTTGAGGTCAGACACGCTGTCCTTCAGCAGCAGATAGGCCAGCTTGCCGCCCAGGTTCTTGAGGAACATTCCCTTCAGCATCCCCAGCAGCATCTTGGCGACGCCCTCGGTCAGCTTGAGAATGACGTTGCCGGTGAAGCCGTCGCAGACGACCACATCCACATCGCCGTTCGGCACGTCACGGGGCTCGATGTTGCCCACGAAGCGGATGCCCGGAATGGTCTTGAGCAGCTGATGGGCTTCTTTGAGCATCGGGGTACCCTTGCTCTCCTCGGCGCCGTTGTTGGCCAGCGCCACGCTGGGGGAGGTGCGGCCCTCCACCTTGTTCACGTAGCAGCTGCCCATGACGGCGAAAGCGGCCAGCATCTCGGGGCGGCACTCGACATTCGCGCCGCAGTCCAGCAGCAGATACGCCTTGTTCTTGGCCGGCACCATGGTGGCCAGCGCCGGGCGCTTGATGCCCCGCAGGGTGCGGACGATGAGGCTTGCGCCCACATGGAGCGCGCCGGTGCTGCCGGCGGAGACGAAGGCGTCGCCCTTGCCCTCTTTGAGCATATTCAGGCCCACGACGATGGAGGAATCCTTCTTCGTGCGGATGGCCCTGGCCGGCTCGTCGCACATCTCAATGACCTCAGTGCAATTCACCAGCTCGATGCCGTCCAGAGAGATGTTGTTGTCGGCGGCGGTCTTGCGGACAAGGGCCTCGTCGCCCACGCCGATGAGCTGGACGCCGTATTCCTTCACGGCAGCAGCCGCGCCTTCCAGCACGGCCAGGGGGGCGTTGTCGCCACCCATCATATCTACGATGATCTTCATAGGTTTTTCTCCCTTCTTGGGGGACAACCTCTCCGTCACGCCTGCGGCGTGATGGAGAGGTTGTCCATCTTACAGAGAATTTTCATCCAGCCACTGCTGGAAGCTGGCCACGGCCCGTTCGGCCACGGCCATGTAACGCAGGCGCTTGTCGCGGGGGCGCTGGTCCTCCGGCAACGGGGGCAGGATGCCCATGTTCGCGCCCATGGGCTGGAAGTGTTTGTTCTCGGTGGTGAGATACTGGATGAGCGCACCGCACATGGTGTCGATGGGCGGTGCGGGCAGCTCTTTGCCCTCGAGACGGGCGTAAATGTTCCGCGCTGCCAGCAGGCCGCAGGCCGCGCTCTCCATATAGCCCTCGAAGCCGGTGATCTGGCCTGCAAAGAAGACGTTGGGGTGCTCCTTGAGGCAGAGCCCTGCGCTCAGCACCCGGGGTGCGTCGAGGAAGGTGTTGCGGTGCATGACGCCGTACCGGACAAACTCGGCGTTCTCGAGGCCGGGTATCATGCTGAACACCCGCTTCTGCTCGCCCCATTTCAGGTTTGTCTGGAAGCCCACGATGTTATACAGGGTCCGCTCCTTATTTTCAGCCCGGAGCTGGACGTTGGCCCAGGGGCGGTGGCCGGTGCGGGGGTCGATGAGGCCCACTGGGCGCAGGGGGCCGAACCGCATGGTGTCGGCACCCCGGGCGGCCATGATCTCGATGGGCATACAGCCCTCGTAGACCGTAACGGTATCAGCTTTTTTGCCGTGGGCATCGGGGTCGGGCTGTGCGCCCTGCTCTGCGCCCGCGTCGAACTCATGGAGCGGGGCTCGCTCTGCCGAGGCCAGCGCGGCGTGGAATGCCTCGTACTCGGCCTTGTTGAAGGGACAGTTGAGATAGTCGGCCTCGCCCCGGTCGTAACGGGAGGCGGCAAACACCTTCTTATAGTCGAGGCTCTCCGCCGTCACGATGGGGGCCACGGCGTCGTAGAAGTGGAGGCGCTCATCGCCGGTCAGGCGGCCAATTTCGTCCGCCAGCGCACCGTCCGTCAGGGGGCCGGTAGCCACGAGGATGGGGGTGCTCTCGTCGATGTGCTCCACCCGCTCCCGGTGAACGGTGATGTTCGGCGCAGCCTCCACCATCCGGGTGACTTCGGCGCTGAAGGTGTCGCGATCCACGGCCAGCGCACCGCCTGCGGCCACGCGGGCCACCTCGGCAGCGTTCAGGAGCTGACTGCCCATCCGGCGCATCTCCTCTTTCAGCAGGCCGGAGGCGGAGTCCAGACGCTCGGCTTTCAGGCTGTTGGAGCAGATGAGCTCCGCGAAGCCCTCGCTCTTGTGGGCCGGGGAGAAGTGGGCAGGTTTCTGCTCGTAGAGCTCCACCTGCACGCCTTTGCCCGCCAGCCAGAGGGCGGCTTCACAGCCCGCCAGACCGGCACCTAAAACAGTAACTTTATAGTTGCTCATTTATTTTTTCCTTATTTAGTCTTTCTTCGGCACCGGCATCTCGAAGTCGCAGCCCTCTTTTGCGCAGTAGAGCTTGGAGCCCTTGCGGAACAGAGTGGAGCCGCACTTCTCGCACTTAACGGCCACCGGCATATCCCAGGTCATGAAGTCGCAGTCGGGGTAGCGCTCACAGCCGTAGTAGATGCGGCCCTTGGCGCTCTTGCGCTCCAGCATACGGCCCTTGCCGCACTTGGGGCAGATGCCGCCGGTGTCCTTCACGAGGCGCTTGGTGCCGCGGCACTCGGGGAAGCCGCTGCAGGCCAGGAACTTGCCGTACTTGCCCACCTTGATGACCATGGGACGGCCGCAGAGGTCGCAGACCTCGCTGGACGGCTCGTCCGGCACCTTGACCTTCTTGCCTTCCATGTTCTTCTCGGCCTGCTCGAGGCTGGCGGCGAAGCCCTTGTAGAAGTCGTCCACGGTCTTGTGCCAGTCCGTCTTGCCGCTCTCGACCTTATCGAGGTTCTTTTCCATCTCTGCCGAAAAATCCACGTCCACGATGTGGGGGAACTGCTCCAACATCAGGCCGTCCACGGCCCGGCCCAGCAGGGTGGGCTTGAGCTTCTTCTGCTCCCGCTCCACATAGCCGCGGTCGATGATGGTGGTGATGATGGGGGCGTAGGTGGAGGGGCGGCCGATGCCGTTCTCCTCCAGCGCCTTGATGAGGGTGGCTTCGGTGTAGCGGGCGGGGGGCTGGGTGAACTTCTGCTCGCTCTTCAGCTCCCGCAGCTTGAGCACCTGACCCTCCTCGAGGGGAGGAAGGCTGGTCTCCTTCTTTTCCTTCTCGTCGGTGGCCTCTTCGTACAGGGCGGTGAAACCGTCGAAAGTGACCGTGTAGCCGCTGGCCTTGAAACGGTAGCCGCCGGCATAGACGGTGACGGACACGGTGTCCTGCTGGCAGTCCGCCATCTGGCTGGCCATGAAGCGGCTCCAGATCATCCGGTAGAGCTTGGCGGTATCGCCGCTGATGCTCTTGTCCACCTCGTCGGGGGTCAGGCCCGGCACAGAGGGACGGATGGCCTCATGGGCGTCCTGCGCTGCCGTGGCGCTCTTGGTCTTCCAGGTGCGCTTGTAGGGGCAGATATAGCTCTCGCCGTAGGCCCCGGCGATGTACTCTCTGGCAGCTGCCACAGCCTCGTCGGAGATGCGGAGGCTGTCGGTACGCATATAGGTGATGAGGCCCATGGTGCCGTGGCCGGCAATGTCCACGCCTTCGTACAGCGTCTGGGCAGCCCGCATGGTGCGGGTGGCCGTAAAGCCCAGACGGCGGGATGCCTCCTGCTGCAGGGTACTGGTGATGAAGGCCGGGGTGGGCTGCTTCGCGCGCTTGCCCTTTTTCAGTTCGCCCACGGTGTACTCGGCCCCCTCGAGGCCCTTTTCGATGGCGCGGGCCTCGGCCTCAGAGTGGGGCAAGAGCTTTTTTCCCTTGTCGTCGGAGGCCAGACGGGCCGTGAAGCTCTTCCGGCCCACGCCCAGGGTGGCGTCCACGTTCCAGTATTCCTCGGGCTTGAAGGCTTCGATCTCCTTCTCGCGGTCGTCGATGATGCGGACGGCCACGCTCTGGACGCGGCCCGCCGACAGGCCGCGTCGGACTTTCCGCCACAGGAAGGGGCTCAGCTTATAGCCCACCAGACGGTCCAGCACACGGCGGGCCTGCTGGGCGTTGAAGAGGTCTTCGTTGATGGCGCGGGGGTGGGCCATACCCTCCTTCACGCCCTTCTTAGTGATCTCATCGAAGGTCACGCGGTTGGGCTCGTGGGGGTCGAGGCCCAGGATGTTGGCCAAATGCCAGCTGATGGCTTCACCTTCACGGTCCGGGTCGGTCGCCAGCAGCACACCGTCGGAGTGTTTGGCCTTGCTCTTCAGCTCTTTGATGAGCTTTTCCTTGCCTTTGATGCTGATGTATTGCGGCGCATAGTCATGCTCGATGTCGATGCCCAGCTGGGAGGCGGGCAGATCGCGGATGTGGCCCATGCTGGCCGTAACTTCGTAGTCTTTGCCCAGATATTTGCCGATGGTCTTCGCCTTGGCAGGCGACTCCACGATGACGAGTTTTGCCATTACGTTCTTCTCCTATATATAAATCCTCATCAGCCGCTGTGCTCAGGGAAGAGGCGAAGCCCGCCATTTTCCCTAGAAACACCCGTGTGCCGGACTGCCAAGGGCTCCCCTAGATAGGGGAGCTGTCGCGTCAGCGACTGAGAGGTTTATTCTTCTTAACTTGCGCTTCCTCCGCGCAGAATATACCGTTTGCCCGGCAGACAGCTCACCCGGCCCGCAAGCTCGAGCTTCATCAGGACGCCCAGCAGCGCCGCCGTGGGCAGGCCGCTCTTGACGCCCAGCTCCTCCACGCCCTGCGCCTTTGCGCCGAGACAGGAGAGCACCAGCCGCTCATTTTCACTCAGGGGCCGGGGCGTCTCCCGGGGTGCCGGGGCAGGTCTTGCGGCCTGCAGCCCCAGTGTACCAAATAAATCCGCCGCTGTACAGACCGCTTTTGCGCGTCCGTCCCGCAGAAGGGCATTCGTCCCCGCCGAGGCGAGCGAAAAAATGCTGCCCGGCACGGCGAACACCGGCTTACCGTACCGCTCTGCGTGGCCCACGGTGGACATGGTGCCGCTCTTTTCCTTGGCCTCCACCACCACCAGCGCCCCGGAGAGGGCCGCGATGAGGCGGTTGCGCTGCAAAAATCCCACGGCACCCACCGGCTCACTTTCGGGTGGGTACTCGCTGATGACGCAGCCCCGCCTCTCGATGGCCCGGCGGAGTTCCCGGTTGGCGGCGGGGTAGGTCCGGTCGATGGGGACGCCCATCACCGCGATGGTGGGGCAGTTCTCCCCTACCGCCGCCCGGTGTCCGGCGCTGTCCAGTCCGTCGGCCAGACCGCTCACGATGACGGCCCCCGCCCGGGCGAGGCCCCGCCCAATATCCTCTGCGGCCCGTAGACCGTATTCGGTGGGCTTCCGGGTCCCCACCATTCCCACGGCGGCAGGCTCATTGAGCCAGCGGGGGTCGCCGGTGCAGTAGAGCACCAGCGGCATATCGGAGATGCGGGAGAAGGCCAGCGGATAGTCCGGGTCGTCATAGGGCAGGATGCGGATGCGCCGGGCCGCGCACCGCCGCGCAAAGGCCCGGTAGTGCTCGGGTGTGTTATCCGGCAGGCAGGCACGCTGGACGGCGGCAGGTCCGGCAGCGGCAGCGAAGGCATCGGTGTCTCGGGCCTCCCATGCCTCCTGCGCCCCGCCGAAGGCGTCCAGCACGGCTCCGGCCCGCTGACTGCCCGCGCCCAGCGTCCCCGCCAGCCAGAGCCAGCACAGGAGCGGGTCGGGGGCCGGGTCGGGCGGGAAAAGGCTCAGCTGCCCCTCCCCGGCCCGCGTCACAGGCTCTCCTCCCGGAAATGCCAGAGCAGGATACTGCCCGCGATGCCGGCGTTCAGGCTCTCGACCCGGTCGGTCATGGGGATGCGGACAGTGCCGGTGCAGGCGGCGATGGTCTCATCGGTGAGGCCCTGACCCTCGCTGCCGATGACGACGCAGACGCCGTCCGGGTAGCCGGACGCCGCCGCACTCAGGGGCTGGGACTGGTAGAGGGCGGCGGCAAGGCAGGTGATGCCCTTCTCCCGCAGCAGGGCGATGGCCTCGGGCATCTTCCCCGCCTCGATGACGGGGATGCGCACCGCTGCTCCCATGGAGGCCCGAAGGGTCTTGGGCGCAAAGACGCTGGCGCAGCCGTCGCTGAGCAGCACGCCGTCAAAGCCGAAGGCCGCCGCAGAGCGGAGCAGCGTTCCCACGTTGCCGGGGTCCTGCACCCGCTCGAGGGCGAGGTAGCGCCCGCCGGTCTTCACCTCTTCTAAGGTATGCACCGGGGTGCGGAAGACGCCGAACACGCCCTGATGGGTCCCCACGTCGGCCAGCTTATCGGCCACATGGTCTTCCACAAGGTAGTGTTCGCCCGGCAATTCCGAAAGCTCCGGACATTTTTCCAGCGCCGACTCGGTGCAGAAGAGGGTCTCCAGCTCTGTGCCCCGGCAAAGCTCGGGGCAGAGCTTCCGCCCCTCGGCCAGAAAGTGGCCCTCGGCCCGGCGGAACGCCCCGCTGGACGCCAGACGGCAGGCGTATTTGACTTTTGCGTTTTCCCGGCTGGTGATCTTCTCCATCCGTCTTTCCTCCAACTACCAAAACATACAAAAAGGACGCCCGCGTATTTGATACGCGCGGGCGTCTTTTTTAAGGTCTATTAGGCGTTCTTCACGGTCTCGACCAGAGCTGCGAAGCTCTTGGGATCGTTGATGGCCATCTCGCTGAGCATCTTGCGGTTCAGCTCGATGCCAGCCTTCTTCAGGCCAGCCATGAAGCTGGAGTAGTTCATGCCCAGAGGACGGACAGCGTTGTTGATGCGGCAGATCCACAGGTTGCGGAACTGGCGCTTCTTCATGCGGCGGCCAGCCAGAGCGTAGTTGCCGCTCTTCATGACCTGCTGTTTAGCCATCTTAAAGTGCTTGCTCTTGCAGCCGTAGAAGCCCTTGGCCAGCTTCAGCATCTTCTTGCGACGTTTGTGAGTCATGGTTGCGCCCTTAATACGTGCCATTTTTTATATCTCCTTTAGTTATCTCAGTAGAATGTGTTTGCCTGCGGCTCGCTCTTAGGCGTAGGGCAGCATGCTCTTGATGGTAGCTGCGTTGGTCTTATCAACGTAGCTGGGCTGACGGTAACCACGGGTCAGCTTGGTGGTCTTCTTGGTCAGGATGTGGCTGCGGAATGCATGGCCGCGCTTGATCTTGCCGTTCTTGGTCAGCTTAAAGCGCTTCTTAGCGCCGGAGTGCGTCTTCAGTTTCATCTTAGCCATTTTAGTATCCTCCTAAAATTAGTCCTTATTGGGTTTCGGGATCAGCAGAATGGACATCGTGCGGCCCTCGAGGACCGGCGGCTTATCCATGCTTGCCTGAGGCAGGGCCTCAGCAAAACGCTTCAGCACGTCAGCACCGAGTGCGCTGTGCGCCATCTCACGGCCGCGGAAACGGATCGAGGCCTTTACCTTGTGGCCAGCGGCCAGGAACTTGGCCGTCTGGTTCAGCTTGGTGTTGAAGTCGTTGGTGTCAATGTTGAGCGAGAGGCGGGTCTCTTTGACTTCGACCACCTTCTGGTTCTTCTTGGCTTCCTTCTCCTTCTTCTGCTGTTCAAAGCGGTACTTGCCGTAATCCAGCACCTTGCACACAGGCGGGACAGCCTGCGGGGCGATCTTGACCAGATCAAGTCCGGCGTCCTCAGCAGCGCGCATGGCCACCTGAATGCTGACCACGCCCTTCTGCTCGCCGTCGGCTCCGATCAGGCGAACCTCACGGTCACGGATCTGACCGTTGATCTCCAGTTCCTTCGACTTTCCAGCGGTAGCGATAATGAATGCACCTCCAAACAATAGTCCATAGTGTTGCGTTTTTTGGCATAGAAAACGCGGCCGCCCCAGTTTCGGGACAGCCGCGCAAAATTCACTCAAAAGCGCGATTCGGTCTTCAAGACGAATCGGTTCAGGGTATAGCCCGGGGATCCTTACCCCTCAAGGCGAGCGCGGCACAGGCCGTAGCTGCTTTCTTTACTCGGATATTCTACCACACCCCGGGGAGGCTGTCAAGCATTTTTATGCGCTTTTTCAAAAAAAGATGCCCGGACAAGGGAATGGGGGAACAGCATTTCTGCCGTTCCCCCGTTGATTGCATCTGGCGGGTGTGCCCGTTCCCGCATTTCTTTTGACCCAGTGGGTGTGTAGCAGCACATTCTCTACTTCAAATGCACTCTTATCCTATGCTTATTATACCACGATTATTCCCGGCTGTAAAGCAGCCGGTTTTTCTCCATCAGTTTTTTCAGATTGCGTTCCCGGATACGGTAAAACGTCATCACAGAATTTTTGCGGTCTTCCCGGTCTGTTTCCATCACGAGCCGGACGACTACATTCAGATTCGTTTCGGGCAGGCGCTTTATTGCAAAGACTGTTCCGGTATGTTTTTCATCGACCAGCAGAATATCCGGCTTCACGACGGTCTCTTTTCCATAAAGTATGAACAGCTCCACATCCTGCGGGTGGCGCTCCCGGATGTGCTCCATCCGTTCTTCTGTGACCACAACTTCTTTCGTCCGCAGTTCACCGAAGTATCCTTGCAGGAGCGCCGATTCAATTTCGCCTAAAAGCAGTGTTCCCATTTTTCTGTGCTCCTGTCATTTTACACTTCAATCAGCTCCCCCAGCTCCAGCGAATATATCCCTTTATAAGTCACCCGCCGGGGGGCGAAGCGCTTCTCAATGGCCTTGGCATAGAGCTCCAGCTGAGCGCGGTAGGCGCGGACGAAGTCGGCAGGAGTCTTGCGGCGGTCCGTCTTGTAGTCCAGAAGCTCGAGGTGGTCGGGGTAGATGAGGACGATGTCCGCGATGCCCTGCACCAGCACCCCGGCGTCGGCGGCAGGGCCGTCAGGCAGGGCGCGGCCCTGGGCAGCCATGACCTCGGCGGCAGGCAGCGACGTGATAAAAGCCAGCTCCCGCAGCACATCCTCTGCCCCGCAGATGCGGCGGAACGCCTCGCTGCGCACAAAGCGGAGTATCTTATAGACATCCAGCTTCCCGGCAATGGCGGGGGGCGTGAGCTGCGCCGCTGCCTGACGCTCCCGCTCGGCGCGGACGGCATCCAGAACGGCAGCGTCCTCTGCGTCCCGCACAGCGGCCAGCGCCCCGAAGTCGGCGTGCTCGAGGAAGGCATGGAGAGCCGTACCCATCTCGGCGGCGGTGAGGCCGTCCTTCGAGAGGAAGCCCGGGCGCTCGAGGGTGGTCTGCTCAGCAGCGTGGACGAGGCTGGTCACGCTGACCTTGGCCGGGATGTCCGCCAGCGCTGCCGCCGGATACCGCCAGCCGAAGCCCTGCCGCAGCGTCTCCACAAGGGCCGGGTCGGCCTCGGGCCGGGTCGGCTCTTCCGCCTCGGCGGGGGCTTCTTCGGGCGGGAGGACATCGGCCTGCACTGTGAGGGCGATGGTGCTTCTGGTGTCCGCAAAGGGCAGCTCGAGGTTCCCCGCCAGACGGCGGAGAGGCCCGCCGTTGGGGTGGACGAGGAGCGCCGCCCGCAGCCAGTCGGCGAAGCTGCCCGCCTGAGCGTTCAGGGTCTCCCCCGCCCCGGCGGCGAGGAAGGCGGCGGCTTTGGCGAAGGGGTTGGACGTCCGGCCAATGCCCAGCGGGACCGTCAAGATCAGCTTATCCTGCGCCCGGGTGAGGGCCACATACAAAAGCCGCATCTGCTCGCTCCGCATCTCGGCGGCGTGGACCGTGGAGAGAGCTGTGTAGGCCGCCGTCTTATAGGCCCCCTCGCCGCCCTCGGGACGGAGACGGAGGCCCGCGCCGCAGACGCGGTGGAGCAGGACAGGCTGGCGGGTGTCGGCGGCGTTGAACTGCCGGGCCGTGTCGGCCACGAACACCACCGGGAACTGCAAGCCCTTGGAGCGGTGGATGGTCATGATGGTGACGCAGCCGGGCCGCGCCCCGCCGGGGGCAGTCTCCTGCCCGGTGGAGCCCGCCAGCGTGGCCGCGTCGATGGCACGGACGAGGGCCGAGATGCCGCCCGCGCCCGCCCCTGCGCAGAAGGAGGCAAAGCGCCGCGCGTCCTCCCGGCGGCGCTGGCCGTTCTCCATGGCACCGAGGGCGGCGAGGTAGCCGGTGGAAACAAAAATTTCTTCCAGCAGTTCCTCCACCGGCACGCTCCGGGCCATCCGGCGCAGGGCCGTCAGACGCCGGTAGAACGCCTGCACCCGGCGGGTGAAATCATCCTCCGCCCCGCTCTGGACGGCCTGTAAAACTGCGCCGTAGAGACTGATGCGGGTGTGCTTATCGGGTGTCTGCGCCCCGGCCCGGAGACGGACGAGGTCGTCGTCCGTAAAGCCGAACATCGGCCCCAGCATGGCGGCAGCGAGATAGATGTCCTGGGCGGGGTTGTCGATGACCCGCAGCAGGGCGATGAGGGGGCGGATGTGGGGCGCGTCCAGCAGGTTCTCCCGGGCGTCGGCGTAGACCGGGATGCCTCGGGCCGTCAGGGCCTCGGCATAGGCCGGGAAGTCGCCTCTCGCCGCCAGCAGGACACAGCAGTCCTCGTACTGCACCGGGCGGGTGGTGCCGCCGTCCCGCACCGGCTCGCCGGAGGCCACCATCGCCTCGATGCGGCCGGCGATATACTGTGCATCCGTCTCGGCGGCATCGTCGGGCAGGAAGTGGGCCTCCACACTGCCCTCGTACGCGCCGGGTGCGCCGCAGACGAGGCGCTGTCCGTCGCCGTAGGCCGTGTCGCCCAGAGCAGGCGTCATGAGCTGTTCGAAGATAAAGTTGATGCCCGCCACCACCTGCGGGGCAGAGCGGAAGTTGGCGTCCAGCGCCAGCATGGCGTTCTCGCCGGGCCTGCCGTCTTCGGGCCGGGGGCGGGCCTCGCCGCCGGGCAGGAGGGGCCAGCTCTCCAGCTTTTCCCGGAAGATGCTGGGGTCCGCCTGACGGAAGCGGTAGATGCTCTGCTTTAAGTCGCCCACGAGGAAGAGGTCATCCCCTGCCGGGCTGGCCAGACAGCGGTAAAGGGCGTCCTGCAGGGCATTCGTGTCCTGATACTCATCCACCATGACGGCGGCGTAGCCCTGCCGGATGCCCTGACACAGCTCGGTGGGCTGGCCGTCGGCGTCCCGCAGGAGCCGCAGGGCCAGATGCTCGAAATCGCTGAATTCCAGCAATCTCCTCTCCCGCTTCCGGGCCGCAAAGCGGGCGTCAAAGTCCCGCACGGCGGCAAAGAGGGCGCGGAGGCAGGGTTCGGCGGCTTTCCGGTCAAGCTCGGCTTCGTCGAGGCTGCAACTGATGAGGTCTTCGATTTTCTCAAAGAGCTTTGCGGCCTCGTCAGCCCGGGTCTTGACGGCGTCCTTGTGCTCACCGGTGAGCCGCTTTTTCATATTTTTGAGGCCGGGGGCCTGTTCCATGCCGAGGACATAGGGCGTCAGCCTGTCGTAGAGGGGCGTCCATTCCCCTGCCCCGGCCAGACGCTCCACCTCGCCCAGCAGGGCGGCGGAGTTTTCCAGCCTCTCGAGGGGTTCGGCGAACTTCTCGTTCACTGCCGCCATGGCCTTTTCCTTGGCGGCAGGGGTCTTTTTGCTGGCCTCGGCGTCGGCCTGCGCAGTCACGAAGTCCTCCCTGCAGTCGTTCCGTGCGGCGCAGAGCAGCTCCTTCGCAGCCCGGGCAGAGCGGGCGGCCTCCTGCATCAGAATATCATGCCAGCAGGTGCGGGCAAAGCCGTTCTCGTCCTGCCACGGGGCCAGCATCTCGTCCAGCTTTTTATCGTAGTCCGGCAGGGCGCGGAGGAAGTCATAGACCTGCAAAACAGCCTCCCCCGCCGCCTTGTCGGTGCGGCCCTTGCCGTAGAGGTCGGCGAAGGCGCAGAAGTCCGCATCCTGATAGGCCGCTTCCAGCGTCTCGGAGAGGGCCGCGTTCCGCAGCATCTCCACGCTGCCGGGGTCGGCAGGGGTGAAGTCCGGCGGGATGTCCAGCGCCTGAAAGTGCTTGTGGAGCAGATCGAGGCAGAAGGCGTCGATGGTGCAGATGGGGGCTCTCTGCAGCAGCATCCGCTGGCGGCGGAGGGCCGTGTTGCCCGGCTCTGCCTGACTGCGGCGGAGCAGCGCCTGCCCGATGCGGGCGCGGAGCTCTGCGGCGGCGGCGTTGGTGAAGGTGACAATGAGGAGCCGGTCGGCGTCCACGGGATGTTCCGGGTCGGTGATGAGCCGGACGGCCCGCTCCGTCAGCACGGCGGTCTTGCCGCTGCCGGCGGCGGCGCTCACCAGCAGCGCACCGCCCCGGTCGTCGATGGCGGCACGCTGGGCCGGGGTCCATTTTGTCTCGCTCACTGGTCTTCCTCCTTTTTCTCTTCCGGTTCAAAAGGCTTTGCAGGGGCGTCCAGCGCCCGCTCTCCGATGCCGTCCTCATGGCAGCAGATGAAACCGTAGTCACACCACCGGCAGGGGCTGCGGCCCGTGACCAGCGGCTCGGCGGCGATGCAGCCGCCGTAGAGCTGTTCGCCCATCTGGGTCACAAGGTCGTCCAGATGGAGCTGGATGCGGGAGAGCTTGGCCTTGTCGGCACGTTTCTCTTTCTGGTAGGGGCTGGGTACACCGCCCCGGAAGCTGAAGGGCAGATACCGCCCCGTCTCCTCGGCGTCCATGGCGTCAAAGACCTTCTGCTCGTCCCGGACGAGGCCGTCCAGCTTGTATTCCATGCTCCGGGCAGCCTTGCCCCGGGTGGTCGTCTCGGGGGCCGGGTCGGCCAGCAGGTACAGCACACCCGCAGGCTCTGCCCCGGTGAATCGTCCGTCGGCGTTTCGGGTCAGGCTGAACAGGTAGAGCAGCATCTGACAGTCGAGGCCGCAGTAGACTTCCCGCAGGTCGAGCTTTTTCGTGCCGGTCTTATAGTCCACCACCCGCACCCAGCGGGTACCGTCGTCCTCGATCCACTCGTCAGCGCGGTCCACGGTGCCGATGAGCTGCACCGTCCGGCCATCCGAGAGGCGGTAGGTCTGGCCCCGCACGGCGTCCTCGCCGGGGCCGATCTTCAGCTCACAGGCCACCGGTTTGAAGCTGGACTGGCGCTGCTCGTCCCGCAGGTAGCAAAGCAGGCCCGTCATGCTCTTTTTGAGGCGGGAGAGCAGATAGGCGAAGCGGGCCGTGTCCTCGGGGAGGTAGCGCTTTGCGTACTCATCTACGAGAAGCCCGGCCAGCGCCGCCATGGCCTCGTCGTCGAGGTCGAGGAAGGGCTGTAAGCCAGCGCAGGGGTTGTCAGGGCCGGGGTGGGGGTCGAGGGCCATCTGGAGCACCCAGTGCATGAGGGTGCCGCTCTGGTCGGCGGAAAGCTCGGCCCGCTTGCGGGGGCGCAGACCCAGCACGTACTGCAGGAAATAGCCGTACCGGCAGGTGTAGTATTTTTCGAGCTGACTGGGCGAGATGCGGAGCCGCCGGCCCAGCAGCGTTTCCAGCGCCTCGAGGTCGCTGACCTGACGGGGGCTGCGGCCCGCCATCCGGCGCAGGAGGGCGAGGCCCTCGGGTTCTGCCCCGCCGGGGGCATGAAGGGCCTCGGTGAGGCTGGCGCGTTCGGTCTCCGTCAGGGGCCAGCCGCCGCCCAGCACATCGAGGCCGTCGGCGGCAGTGGCCGCGAGGTCGGTCAGATCGAGTTCCGGCGCACCCGGTCTCAGCACGTCCACGATGGGCTCGAGGGCGGCGCAGAGGGTCTGGCCCTGCCCCTTCGGCCAGCTGAGCCAGAGGCCTCTGGCCGGGGCGGTGAGGGCCTTATAAAAGCAGACCTGTTCCCGCACCACCCGGTTCTCGAAGCAGTCCGGAAGCTCGATCTCCTGCGCCATCAGGGCGTCGCGGTCGGCGTGGGTCAGCAGGCCCGTCTCGCCGGGCGCGGCGGGGAATTCGCCCTCGGAGAGGCCCAGCACAAAGACATAGTCCGGTGCGTCAAGGCGCATCTTGCCTGCGCTGGCCAGCACCACGGCGTCCAGCGTCTGGGGGATGTGGCCGAGGTCGGACGAGCGCAGCAGCAGCCCGAACAGCTCTTCGTACTCGGGGATGGTGACGCTCTGGCCGCCCAGCAGGCCTGCCATCTCGTCCAGCAGTCCCATGACCACGTTCCACTCCCGGGCGGCTTCCTCGGCGGCGGGGATGCCCCGCTCGGCCCGGATGGCCTCCACCTGCGCGGCCTGAGCGTCCTCCGCGCCCAGCTCCTTCAGACAGAAGTAGAGGGCGCGGCTCATCTGCTCGGCGTTGGCAGAGCGGAGCTTCGCGCGCAGGCCGTCGGCGGCGGTGATGAGAAGGGCGCGGGCCTTTTCGGCCCGGGCGAGGTTTTCTCTGTCCTCGTCGGTAGGCTCCACATCACCGAAGCCCCGGGGGTTCTTCTCGAAAGGCGCGCGCCACGCCGCCGCGTTGGGCGACCAGGTGTAGGCGTAGTTCTCAAGGGCGCAGACCTCTTCCTCGGTGAGGGCGCAGAGGCCGGTCTTGGCCAGGGTGGTGAGCTGTTCCGTCAGCTCCGCACCCCGGGCAATGGCCAGCAGACACCGCACCGCCGTGGCCGGGGCGCTGAACTCGGGCGTCGTCGGCTCGTCGCAGTAGAGGGGGATGTCCGCCATCCGGAACTCGTACTTCACGGCGGCGCGGTATTTCGAGATGTCGCGGCAGACCACCGCCACCTTCCCGCAGCGGACGCCCTGCCGCATGAGGCGGCGGATGGCGGCAGCGGCGGCGCGGGCTTCTTCCTCCCGGCTGGGGGCGGCGAATAATTTTATTTCCGGGCAGGCCGTGGGCGGGTCACACCGGCCCGCGGCCAGCAGCTGGGCCGCAGCGGCGAGGCCGGGGGCATCGGCGTGGCGCACGTCCCGGCACAGCAGTTCCGGCACGGCCACCGCAGTGCCGTTCCGGCGGGCCAGCTGGCGCAGCTGCGCCGCCACCTGCTTCGCGCCGGAGAAAAGGCTCATGTCCCCCGGCACGAGAGGGGTGCCGTCGTCGCAGAGGACCACCGTCACGGCGGGCAGCGAGGCCAGCAGAGCGCCCATCAGCCGCTTTTTCGGGGCGTTGAAGGTGTCGAACTCGTCGATAAAAACGGCCCTGTCCCGCAGGAACTCCGGCAGTTCGCCCCGGGCCAGTGCGGCCTCGAGGCGGGATGCGGCCAGCTCCAGCCGGTCGGAGGGGTCCATGCCTGTCCCGGCCAGCAGGGTCTCGTAGCCCTGAAAGATGAGGGCCAGTTCGCTGAGCTTGGCGCTGTCGGTGCCGCAGTCCTGCGCCAGCTCATAGAGCTGCTGGCCCGAGAGACCTGCGCTCTTGAGCTCGTCGATGGTCTCGGCGGCCATCTGGCAGAAGGCGGCCGAGCGGCGGTGGCGGTAATAGTAATGGACGTTGTCCTGCAGTTCCTCGAGGGCACGGCGCACCAGCACGGCCCGGCCCGCGTCGCTGAGGGTCTGGACGGCAGAGCCGCCCTCCGCCGACAGGATATGCTCGGCGAGGCTGGTGAAGGAAAAACTCTCCACCAGTCCGCTCAGCGCGTCGCCCATCTCCCGGTGGATGCGGCCCTCGGTGGACGAGGTGAACTGCTCCGGCACCAGCAGGATGCTCTTCTCCCCCGCCTCAGCCCGCGCCCGGATGCGCTGGTACAGCAGGGTGGTCTTTCCGCTGCCGGAGCCGCCTAAAAGTAGTTTTAACATGGTGAATCTCTCCGTTGGGTCAGTTTTCTATCGTGGGCGGCTTGCCCTCATTTTTCTATCATTGTACCACAAAATTGCAGCGACATCTATTCTGTGGTACAATGAAGAAAAAATCATCTCAGAAAGAGGACACCTGCATGAAAATTTTAGCAGTAGATTACGGCGACAGCCGCACCGGCCTCGCCACCTGCGACCGCACCGAGTTCCTGACTTCCCCCATCACACCTCAGATCACCGTCAAGGCCCGGGACAAAGTCGCCGCCAGGGTCTGCGAGGTGGCAAAAGAAATCGAAGCCGAGCTCATCGTCATCGGCCTGCCGCTGAACATGGACGGCACCGAGGGCGAGCGCGCCCGCAAGAGCCGCAAGCTGGCCAAAACCGTTGAGATCTGGAGCGGCCTGCCCGTCCGGATGTGGGACGAACGCCAGACCACCTGCGCCGCTGCTGACCTCCTCGACGAGAGCGGCACCTTCGGCGCGAAGCGGAAAAGCATCCTCGACTCGGTGAGCGCGACGGTCATTCTGGACGACTACCTCGCATGGCGGAAGGAGCATCCGGGGGAGGTCTGAACGCCCCCGCCGCCCCTGTGGCAAAGTTTCTTTGCGAAGTCCGGACAGTTTGTTGCAAAGTCCACAGAAAATCGTCGTTTTCCGGTTTGTTTTCACAATTTTCCTGAGCCGAATTTGTATAGTTTTCCAGCTTGACAGCACCGGCTCTTCTCCGATAAAATGAGGGTAGAAGAACCCCCTGACCAGATGGCCGGAGAGGACGCTTCTTCATGAGAAAAAACAACTGGACTCCCCAACACAAAAACGATTGGAGGCGACCCACATGACAAAACTGAGAAAGCTGACTGCCCTGCTTCTGGCCGGTGCATTGACCCTTCTGCTCCTGACCGCCTGCAGCGGTGGCGGCGGTTCTTCCGGCCCGGAGGCCCAAGCCGAAGCCAAGGTGATGCAGGCCATCAACAAAGGCCGCACCACGGCCCTGGCCAATGACGATGGGATGCGTACTGTTGCAAACGCCCGTCTGGATGACCTAGATGCCAAGTTGAAGTTCAATGCCTTTGGGTACACAGTGTTCAACAAGGTGGATGCCAAGTGGGATGCTGACAACCAGAACGCCACCCTCACTCTGGTCGCCAAATATGACTACAACGATACCACGCTGCAGAAGATCATCGATCAAATCAAAGGCAACGATCAAAACGAAGCCTTGGATTTTGCCCTGAACGGCAACTATACCAAGGCAGGCGTAGTGGCCCGGACCATTCGCGGCCAGACTTATGTTGCCATCTCCCTGCGGGTGGGCAGGAATCTCTGATCTCTTCCCGATTTTCCCCGCATCTCGTCTGATTTCCCTATAAACGCAGATCACCCGCCAGTTGGCGGGTGATTTTTTGCAGCCGTCCCACCGCCCGGAGGGCGGAAAACCAGCTTCTTATTCGTATTTCGTGATGGTCACGCTGTTGATGGTGACAGCCTCCGTCGGGCGCTGAGTTTCGTCCACGCCGGTCTGGGCGATGGTGTCTACTACTTCCATCCCTTCGTACACCTGCCCGAAAACAGTGTCGGTGTAGTCGAGGTAGGGTGCGCCGCCCGCCGTCTGGTAGGCGCTCACCACGTCGGCCCGCCAGCCGGCGGCGTTCATCTGGTCGATGAGCTCCTGCGTCACCGAACTGCTGCCCGGCAGAGTCTCCATGACATAGAAGACGCTGGCGCAGTCGCCGGAGGCGTCCGCTGCGGCACAGAGTGCGCCGGAATAGTGATGGAGCTTATCGGTGGTCTCGGCGGAGAAACGGTTCCCGTTCCAGATGGTGGTGCCTCTGCCGTCCGCGCCCTGCCCGGCCTCCACCACGAAGTCCTTCTCCACCCGGGTGACGGTCAGTCCGTTGTAAAAGCCCTGCTGGGCCAATGTCGTGAAGTTCTGCACGGCCTGCGGGGCCTCGGTGGAAAAAAGCACTGCTTTGAACACGCCTGCCGAGGTATCGAACACCGCGATGGTGTCCCCCGCCGCCGGATGGGTGAACTGCAGCTCTGCCGACTCCACAGCCGGGCGGCTGACCGTCTGCACCGTACCAGCCTTTCCGCCCTGGATGCTGGAGAGGATATTATGTGCACTGCATCCGGCCAGAACTGCCGTCAGGGCCAGTGCCGCCATTATTTTTTTCAAGGCTCTCATGAGCGGGCCTCCCTGTCCATATATTATAGCAAAGATGGCTTTTCAAAAGCTATCGCTATAGTATATCACATTCCGACCCGGGAAGCGAGAGGGAAAAGCGTGAAAATTTGTTATTGGATTTCTATGCGAAAAACATCTTGACGAGCGGGCAAAAAAACGCTACACTATAGGCGTACCCGGAACCCACAGCTCAGAGGGAGCAGAGTGGGCAGGGTGTGACAGTTATTCCATTTTTTAGATATTTGACAGGAGAACGTGACTTATGGCAGAAGATATGAACAAGTCCGCCGCTGAGACCGAAGAGGAATATCAGCCTGACCTGATGACCCTCGAGGACGAGGACGGCAATGAGGTCACGTTTGAAGTGATCGACGCTCTGGACCATAAGGGCGTGCATTACCTGGCCGTTGTCGAATACGCCGAGAATGAGGAAGACCTGGACGAGGACGCCCAGCTGGTCATCCTGAGCGTCGGCGAGGACGACGAGGGCGAGTATCTCGATGTGGTCGAGGACGATGAGACCCTGCTGGAAGTCAGCAAGCTGTTCGAGAAGCGTCTGAGCGACCAGTTCGAGATCGAGTGATTTCTCAGCAAAGACTTCCTGCCCGGCACGATTTGTTGCGGTTTATATGATCCTACTAATCATTCAACGGGAGCTTGGAGTTCGTCGGTGGATTGCAGACCTCCCCGTCATGGGTCGACCATGAAGGCTCGATGAGGAAGCGCGAAACCGGAGACAGAGCACCCACCTGTCCGCAAGGGTAGGTTTGATTGCCGCAGACGTCCGGGCGGGATTCTTTATAGGTATCAAAAAGGCTCTCGTGCCGTATTTCCTGCCGGCATGAGAGCCTTTTTCTTTTGTCTCTACTCCCCGGTCTCGTCTGTAAACAGGCCCGGGATACCGCAGATAGCGGCCACGCCCACCAGCGTGAACACGATGCGTGACCAGATGGACGCGCTGCCGCCCAGCAGCCAGCCGACGAAGTCGAACTGGAACAGGCCCACAAGGCCCCAGTTGATGCCGCCGACGATCATGAGGATGAGACAGATTTTATAAAAGGTCTGCACAAAAAGACCCTCCTTCCTTTGGGCAGTATGCCCGACGGAAAGGAGGGTTATGCATTTTATAGGGTCAGCGCCGCTCGAAAGCCTCTCCCTCTGGGAGCAACGGCGACGACCGCCGCCAGCGGCGGAAACAGGGAGGAGCTGTTGGGGCCGCGGCCAGCAGGATGCAAGCGACAGCGAAGCAGACGCTGGGAGCCGCAACCCGGGCAGTGTCACCGAAGGTGACGGAGAGGGCCAGCCCCTCCCCTGACAGGCTGGGCGGTATAAACCTGCGGCCAGCGGGCGCGGAGAGCGTCAGCGGCGGCTTTGGCCTCGGCTTCGGTGCGGAACACACCGAAGACCGCCGCGCCGCTGCCGGTCATGAGGGCGGTGACAGCCCCATTCTCCCGGAGGGCGGCCTTGATGGCCTCGTTGTCCTTGGCCCCGCTGCACTCCTCGAGGGCGTTTCCGGCAGCGGCGCAGACAGCGTCCAGGTTGCCCGCCCGGATGGCGGCTTCCTGAGCGGCGCAGTCGGGATGGACGCTGCTGCCCACCTTATCGTAGGCCGCAAAAGCCTCCGGCGTCGAGACGCCATAGTCGGGCATCACCACTGTGAACCAGCACTCAGGCATGGGCGGCAGCGCCTTGATGAGGTCACCGAGGCCCTGCACCCGGCAGGTGCCGCCCATGAGGGCAAACGGCACGTCTGCGCCGATACCGGCACCCAGAGCGCAAAGCTCGCTCATGGATAGACGGGCGCCGTACAGCTCGTTCAGACCCACCAGAACAGCAGCAGCGTCGGCGCTGCCGCCAGCCATACCGGCCCGGACGGGGACGTTCTTATAGATGGTGATGTCTGCACCCGCCAGCAGGCCCGTATAGTGGAAAAAAGCCAGTGCCGCCTTGATGGCGGTGTTGCCCGGGCCGGGCTTGACATTGCTGCCGGGCAGGGTCAGATCGAGGTAAGGACTGCGGCGGATGACCACCCGCTCGTAAATCGAGATGGCCTGCATGGTCATATCCAGCGCATGGTAGCCGCCGGGCAGGATGCCTACCACGTCCAGCGCCAGATTCAGCTTGGCCGGAGCCAGGACCGTCACACGTTCGCGCATCGTTTTTCCTCCTCACTTGCAGTTCTCGTTCAAAAACTCCCGGATGCGGCGGATAGCCTCCATCAGGTGCTCCACGCTGTAGGCGTAGGACACGCGGGCGTATCCCTCGCCGGACGCGCCAAAGGCGTTGCCCGGGATGATGGCGACATGCTTCTGCTCCAAAAGCTTTGTGCAGAATTCCTCGCTGCTCATGCCGCTGGACTTGATGCAGGGGAAAGCATAGAACGCGCCCCGCGGCTCAAAACAGCTCAGGCCCATATCGTTGAAGCTCTTCACCACGAGGCGGCGGCGCATATTATACTCGTTGCGCATCCGCTCGATCTCGCCGTCGCAGTCCTTGAGGGCCGTGATAGCGGCGTACTGGCTGGTGGTGGGGGCGCTCATGATAGCGCTCTGGTGGATCTTGGTCATGATCTTGATGATGGGCGCGGGGCCGCAGGCATAGCCCAGCCGCCAGCCCGTCATGGCGTAGGTCTTGGAGAAGCCGTTGACCACCACCGTCCGCTCGGCCATGCCGGGCAGAGCAGCGATGGAAACATGGTTCTGCAGGCCGTAGTTCAGCTCCGCGTAGATCTCATCCGACAGCACCATGATGTTGGTGCCGCGCAGGACTTCCGCGATGGCCTCGAGGTCTTCCCGCTCCATCACCGCGCCGGTAGGATTATTGGGGAAGGGCATGATGAGGAGCTTGGTCTTCGGGGTGATAGCGGCTTTCAGGGCGTCGACCCGGAGGCGGAACTCATCCTCCTGACGGCAGGCCACATGGACCGGCACACCGCCGGACAGGGTGGTGATGGGCTCGTAGCAGACGAAGCACGGCTCCGGGATGATGACCTCATCGCCGGGCTGCACCAGAGCGCGGATGCACATGTCGATGGCCTCGCTGCCGCCGACGGTGACGAGGACTTCCTTTGCCGGGTCGTATTTCAGGCCCATCCGGCGGTCGAGGTAGCGGGCGATCTCGGCCCGCAGCTCTTTCAGGCCCGCGTTGGAAGTATAGCGGGTGCGGCCATGCTCGAGGCTTTCAATGCCCGCCTCACGGACGGCCCAGGGGGTCTTGAAGTCGGGCTCACCGACGCCGAGGCTGATGCACTCGGGCATCTCGGCGGCGAGGTCGAAGAATTTGCGGATGCCGGAGGGGCGCATAGCCGCAGCGGCAGGCGCGATCAGTTTATCGTAATCCATCACAGCACGGTGCACTCTCTTTCATCGATTTCTTCGTCCTGATACAGACGACCCTCTTTTTTGTAGGTGCGGAGCACGAAATGGGTGGCCGTGGACAGCACATCGTCCAGCGGCGACAGCCGCTTTGCCACAAAGAGGGCGATTTCCTGGAAGGTCTGGCCCTTGATGACCAGCTGCAGGTCGTAGCCGCCGCTCATCAGCAGCACGCTCTCCACCTCGTCGAAGGAGGCGATGGTAGCGGCAATTTCGTCAAAGCCGCGGCTCTTCTTGGGGCTGACGTTCAGCTCGATGACGGCTTCCACCCGGTTCACGCCGGCCTTCTCCCAGTCCACGAGGGTCTTGTAGCCCTTGATGATCCCCTGCGCCCGGGCCAGGTCTATCATAGCCGCCACCTCGGCGGGGGATTTATTCAGCATGGCCGCGATGTCCTCCACCGACATCCGGGCATTGTCTTCAAGGATCTTCAGAAGCTGTTCCATCGTTGTCTCTCCTTTGTTCAGCCTGTGGCGATATTTATAGATAAGTATAGCACACTGCCCGGCAGTTTGCATCTGGTTTTTGCAAGTTCTGCCAGAGATAGACATTCTTTTTCCCTTTTCCCCTGCTCTTTTTTCCAAAAAGAGTGTTCATTTTTCGTGAAATCTGCTATACTTGAGGTGAGTAAGCCTCTCCCAAGGGGAGAGCCTTTCGTTTTGTCAACATTTATATAGAAGGGGTAGGAATTATGAAAGCATTCATTACCGTCATCGGCCACGACACCGTGGGCGTCGTCGCCCGTGTCTCGGGCCTTTGCTGTGAGCTGAACATCAACATCGAGGACGTCACCCAGAGCATCCTGCAGGGCATGTTCGCCATGATCATGCTGGTGGACATCTCCAAGTGCAGCGTCTCCCACGAGGAGCTGCACCAGAAGATGGACGCTCTGGCCGCTGAGATGGGGATGCAGATCAACCTCACCCGCCAGGAAGTTTTCGACGCGATGCACACGATTTAAGGAGCAAACTACTATGAGCATGATGAACACCGGCGACATCCTCGAAACCATCGAGATGTTCACGCAGGACAATCTGGACGTGCGCACCGTCACCATGGGCATCAGCCTGCTGGACTGCATCGACCCGGACCCCAGGAAAGCCTGCGAAAAAATCTATAACAAGATCACCACCCGCGCCGCCCGGCTCGTTCCGGCTGTGGAGCACATCAGCGCCGAGTACGGCATCCCCATCATCAACAAGCGCATCAGCGTCACCCCCATCGCCATGCTGCTGGGTGCCTGCCCGGACGCCGACCCGGTGGACTTTGCCAAGACCCTCGACGCCGCCGGCAAGAAGGTGGGCGTCAACTTCGTGGGCGGCTACACTGCCCTCGTCCACAAGGGCTTCTCGGCGGGCGACCTGCGCCTCATCGAGTCCATCCCCCGCGCACTGGCCGAGACGGACATTGTCTGCAGCTCGGTGAACATCGGTGCCACCAAGGCGGGCCTGAACATGGACGCCATCAAGCTGATGGGCGAGGCCGTCAAGAAGGCCAGCGAGCTCACCGCCGACCGTCAGTGCATCGGCGCAGCAAAGCTGGTGGTCTTCTGCAACGCGCCCGAGGACAATCCCTTTATGGCGGGTGCCTTCCACGGTCCCGGTGAGCCCGACTGCGAGATCCACGTCGGCGTCTCCGGCCCCGGCGCGGTCCGCGCCGCGCTGGCCCGGCTGCCCAAGGATGCCCCCATCGACCAGGTAGCCGAGCTGGTGAAGCGCACCGCCTTCAAGATCACCCGCGTAGGTCAGCTGGTGGCAAACCTCGCCTCCAAAGAGCTGGGCGTACCCGCCGGCATCATCGACCTGTCGCTGGCCCCCACCCCCGCTGTGGGCGACAGCGTGGCCAACATCCTCGAGGAAATGGGCCTTGAGACCTGCGGCTGCTGCGGCACCACTGCCTGTCTCGCCCTGCTCAACGACGCTGTCAAGAAGGGCGGCGTCATGGCCTCCAACCACGTTGGCGGCCTGTCGGGCGCTTTCATCCCCGTCAGCGAGGACGACGGCATGATCCACGCCGCCGAGTGCGGCTGTCTCACCATTGAAAAGCTGGAGGCCATGACGGCTGTCTGCTCTGTGGGCATCGACATGGTCATCATCCCCGGCGACACCACCCCTGCCGTCATCAGCGCCCTCATCGCCGACGAAGCCGCCATCGGCATGGTCAACAGCAAGACCACCGCCGTCCGCGTCATCCCGGCCATCGGCCGCAAGGCGGGCGAAGTGCTGGACTTCGGCGGCCTGCTGGGCTACGGCCCCATCATGCCGGTCAACCAGCGTGACCCCTCCGTCTTCATCAACCGCGGCGGCAGACTCCCCGCCCCGATGCAGTCGCTGAAGAATTAAAGAATAATTTTCTAAAAACAGGCCCATCCTCTGGATAAACTTTCCAAGAGGGGGCCTGTTTTTTATGTTATCCCGCCGCGAAATGGGGGCGCTGTGCGCCTCGCTGCTGTTCTGTCTTCTACTATCGCTGGGGGCAGGCTGGGCGCAGAGCCAGCTCACCACCGCCGATCAGCTTGCCGCCGACACCCTGCGGCTCCACATCCGGGCCGACACCGACTCCGTGCGCGACCAGAGCGCGAAGCTGGCTGTCCGGGACGCCGTGCTGGTCCTCACCGGCGAAGCCTGCCCGGCGGACAGCCGGGCCGATGCCCGGGCGTGGGCGGCGGAAAACCTCGTCCGCTTCGAGCTGACGGCCCGCCAGACACTGGCCGCTCTCGGCATCCGCGCACCGGTGAAAGCCTGCCTCGTGAATATGTACTTTCCCACCCGGCGCTATGACGGCGGGGCTCTGCCCGCCGGGCGGTACGACGCGGTGCGGCTGGACATCGGGACGCGGCGGGCAGGCCGGAACTGGTGGTGTGTGCTCTACCCGAGTCTCTGCCGGTCAGCCTGCGGCGGGTACGACACGCCTGCCGAAAATGACCTTGTCTGCGGGGAGTATATCGTTCGGTTCCGGTTCGTGGAGTGGTGGGGCGGCCTCACCGCGCCCCGGGAGGACGTGGTGCTGGCCGGGTGAACAGGCCATCGGCACGCCGCATAGGATGAGCGCGGAAGGAGTGTGACAACACTATGGCAATTCCTGCTTACTACTCGCTCATCCAGCGCGGCAGCTCCGGCCCGGACGTGGCCCTCGTGCAGACCTGGCTCAACGGCATCCGGGACAGCTGCACCTGGCACGCCGCCCTCACCGTGGACGGAAAGTTCGGCGCAAACGCCGAGAAGGCTGTCCGGGAGTTCCAGCTCCGGTACGGCCTCAAAGAGGACGGCAAAGTGGGCGCGAACACCTGGAACGTGCTCTACGCCCGCTACACGGCCAAGCACGGTCTCATCGTCCCCTACCCCGGCATCGTGCTGCGGAGCGGCAGCGTGGGCGGCTGCGTCCGGCTGGTGCAGCAGAAGCTCAACGCCGAGGGCGAGCGGCTCACCACCGACGGCAAGTTCGGTGCCAGCACCGTCGCCGCCGTCAAGCGCTACCAGACCCGCCACAGCCTGACCTCCGACGGCTCCGTGGGTAAGGACACCTGGGAAAAGATGTTCCCTGCCGCGTGACGTAACGGAAAAACCTCTCCGTCACGCCTTCGGCGTGCCACCTCCCCTGACAGGGGAGGCCTTGGCATGCCGGGCCACCCTGAGCTGGACGCCTAAAGCCTAATGGAACACAAAATAGAGTACCCTGCTATAGAGATTCACAGCATCTTGACAAAATGCGATTGTCCAGAAGCCGCTGCCCTCTGTAGCAGGGTACTACTGTTTCCGAAATCAAAAAACTTTCAGCGTCCAGCGTAGACCTGATAGGGGAGCCACTGGCGAAGCAGACTGAGAGGTTGCCCCCTCGACAAACGCCCCCAACTCTCCTATAATAAAATCATCCCAACGAAAGGCGGTGTCCCCATGCGTTTCCTTCACCTCTCCGACCTGCATCTGGGCAAGCGGGTCTGCGAATTCTCCATGCTGGACGACCAGCGCTACATTTTAGAGCAGGTCCTCTCCCTGCTGGACGCCCGGCCCGTGGACGGCGTTCTGCTGGCAGGCGACCTCTACGACAAGCCCGTGCCGCCCGCCGAGGCGGTGCGGCTGCTGGACTGGTTCCTCACCGAGCTTGCGGCGCGGGGACTGCCCGTTTTTGCCGTCAGCGGCAACCACGACTCGGCAGACCGCATCGCCTTCGGCGCACGGCTGCTGGCAGGGAGCCGGGTGTACGTCAGCCCGGTCTTTGCCGCACCGCCTGCGCCCATCACCCTGACGGACGAATACGGCCCGGTGGACATCTGGCTCCTGCCCTTTTTGAAGCCCGCCGCCGTGCGGCACGTCTTCCCGGACGAGAAGATCGAGAGCTACAACGATGCCATCGGCTGCGTGCTGAACGCCTGCGCACCCGACCCCGCCCGCCGGAACGTACTGGTGGCCCACCAGTTCGTGGCCGGGGCGGCGGTCTGCGAGAGCGAAGAGCCCAGCGTGGGCGGGGTGGACAGCATCGACGTCTCCCTCTTCGAGGGCTTCGACTATGTGGCTCTGGGCCACCTCCACAGTCCCCAGAAGGTGGGACGGGACACCGTCCGCTACGCAGGCAGTCCCCTCAAATATTCCTTCTCCGAGGCCCATCAGCACAAAGCCGCTCTCTTCGTCACCCTGGGCGAAAAGGGCAGCGTCCACTTCGAGGCCGCGCCTCTCACCCCCCGGCACGACCTGCGGGAGCTGCGGGGCAATTACATGGAGCTCACCGACCGCCGGGCCTACGACGGCACGCCGACGGACGACTACCTTCACATCACCCTCACCGACGAGCAGGACGTTCCCGACGCGCTGGCCCGGCTGCAGGTCATCTACCCGAACCTCATGCGGCTGGACTACGACAACCGCCGCACCCGGGCCGCTGAGACGCCCGACGCCGCTGCCCGAGCCGAGAGTAAAACACCCCTCGAGCACTTTGCGGCCTTTTACGAAGCCCAGAACGGCCAGCCCCTCTCCGACGAACAGGCGGCGTTCTGCCAATCGCTCATCGAGGACATCTGGAAGGAGGACGAAGCATGAGGCCCCTGAAACTGACCCTGTCGGCCTTCGGGCCTTATGCCGCCGAGACCGTTCTGGACCTCGCCCAGCTGGGCAGAGGCGGGCTCTACCTCGTCACCGGCGACACCGGCGCGGGCAAGACCACCCTCTTCGACGCCATCACCTACGCCCTCTACGACCATTCCAGCGGCGGCGTCCGGGAAGGGGCCATGCTCCGCAGCAAGTACGCCGAGCCCGGCACCCCCACCTTCGTGGAGCTGGAATTTGAGGTGCGGGGACAGCGCTGCACCGTCCGCCGCAATCCCGAATACCTCCGCCCGAAAGCCCGGGGCGAGGGCTTCACTACCGAAAAGGCCGACGCCTGCCTCACCTACGCCGACGGCCGCCCGCCCGTCACCCGGGCTAAGGACGTCACCGCCGCCGTGGTGGACATCATCGGGCTGGATTACAACCAGTTCTCCCAAATCGCCATGATCGCTCAGGGGCAGTTCACCCGGCTGCTCAACGCTTCCACCGAGGAGCGGAGCAAGATCTTCCGCAAGCTGTTCCGCACCCAGCCCTACCAGCGTCTCCAGGAGCGGCTGCAGGCCGAGAACGCCGCCCTCACCCGCCAGCGGGAAGAGCAGAGCGTCCGCATCGGGCAGCTGCTCTCCGGCCTGAGCTGGGCCGAAGGGGACGCCGACGAAGCCGTTCTGGACGAGCTGGCCCCCCTCTGTGAGGCGGGCGGGCAGGCGTCGCCGGAAGCGGTGCTGCCCCTTCTGGACGCCCTGCTGGCCGGGCAGGAGCAGGCGCTGAGCGCCGCCACCGCCGCCCGGACTGAGGCCGAGGCAAAGCTGGACAAGCTCCAGCAGACGCTGGGCCGGGCCGAACAGGCCGAGAAGCTCCGCCTCGAGCTGACCGCCGCGCAGGCCCGGCAGGACGCTCTGCGGCCCGTTCTGGACGCCGCCGAGGCCGAAGCGGCCCGCCACGCCGGGGATTCCGCCGCGCTGGACGCTCTGGCCGGAAAGCTCGAGCGGGCAAAATCCAACCTCGCGGCCTTCGACGGGCTGGACAGCCTCGAAAAGAAGCTTTCTGCCGCCCGGGACGCCGCCGCCCTCGAGAACGCCAGAGCTGAAAAGCGCCGCGCCGCCCTCGGGCAGCTGGACGGAGAACTGACCGCTTTGGAGCAGAGCCTCGCCGCCCTTGGGGGCGCGGAGGCCGAGAACGTGAGCCTTGAGGCCCGGGCCGAACAGCTGACCCGGCGGGAAACGGCCCTCGCGCAGCTGGCCCAGAGCCTCGCCGAGGGGCAGCGCCGGGGGCAGGCCTCACGGCAGGCGCAAGAGCGTTATCTTCTCGCCGACGGCGCAAAGGAGCGCGCCCACGCCCTCCGCGACCACCTCGAGCGGGCCTTTCTCAACGCGCAGGCGGGCCTGCTGGCCGAAGGGCTGACGGACGGCACCCCCTGCCCCGTCTGCGGCAGCACCCATCACCCGAAGCGGGCCGTTCTGCCCGCCGAAGCCCCCACTCAGGCCCGGGTAGACGCGGCCAGACAGTCCGCCGACGAGGCCGACCGCGCCGCACAGGAAGCCAGTGCGGCCGCCGCCAAGGCCGTGGCCGCAGACCGGGAGGCCAAAGCCACCCTCCGCCGGGACGCCGAGGCCCTGCTGCCGGAGCGGTTCACCTCACCGGAGGGGCCGGTGAAGCTGACTGTCTCGCTTCTGAAGACGGCTCTGGCCGAAGAAAGCGAAGCCCTGCACGCCGCACAGGAAGCCCTCGACAAGGCTCAGAAGCAGAATGCCGCCGCCCTCGCCGCCAAGGCCCGGCAGGAGGACGAGCGGCAGAAAAAGACCGCCCAGCGCTCTGCCCTCGAGGCCGAGGCACGGGCTTCCGCTGAGGAAGCCGCCCGGCAGTCTGCCTCCGCCAAGGCTCTGGAGGCCCAGTGTGCCGAGGCCCGGGCCGCTCTGCCCGCCGCCGACCGGGAAGAAGCCCGCCGGGCGCTGGCCGGGCTGGAAAACGAGCGCTGCGCCCTCCGGGCCGGGATGGATGCCGCTGCGTCGGCTCTGGCCAGGGCCCGGCAGGACTACGCCGCTGCCGAGGCCGCAGTCACGGCCCTGACGGCCCAGCAGACGGAGGCGGACGAAGCCGCCGACCTGCCCGCCCTCGAATCCCAGCGGGACGCCCTGACGGCCCGGCGCACCGCTCTCGCGGCTCAGGAAAAGGCCCTGACGGCCCGCCTCCTGCCCAACCGGAAGGCCGCTGACCTCTACCGTCAGCACGCCGCCGCCCGGGCGGAGCTGGAACGCCGCTGGCAGTGGGTGAACGCCCTCGCCTCCACGGCGGGCGGCACCCTCAGCAGCAAACAGAAGATACGCCTCGAGGCTTACATCCAGATGAACTACCTCGACGCCATCCTCGTCCACGCCAACACCCGCCTCATGCAGATGACCGCCGGGCAGTACGAGCTGGAGCGGGTGGGTGCCGAGAACCAGCGCAGCCAGTCCGGCCTCGACCTCGGCGTCATCGACCACTACAACGGCACCCGCCGCAGCGTCAAGACCCTCTCGGGCGGCGAGAGCTTCAAAGCCTCACTGGCGCTGGCTCTGGGCCTCTCGGACGAGGTCCAGAGCGCGGCGGGCGGCATCCGGCTGGACACCCTCTTCCTCGATGAAGGCTTCGGCTCGCTGGACGACGAGAGCCTTGAGCAGGCCATCCGGGTCCTCGCCGGCCTCACCGAGGGCGACCGCCTCGTGGGCATCATCTCCCACGTCGCCGCGCTCAAGGAGCGCATCGACAAACAGGTGGTCGTAAAAAAGGCCCGCAGCGGGGGAAGCACGGTGGAGGTCATTGTGTGACCGCTTTCCTTCTCTTCCTCATCGCCTGCCTTCTCAGGGCCGCGTCTTTCAGAAAGTCTTTTGCCTGCTCAGGCAGGAGGGGCGCTTTCCTTCCTTTCCTGTTTTGTATTTTTCTTCGGTATCTACAACTCAATGCAGTTTGTTTTATCAAAAAGTCAACCTTTTTGAGAAAACAGTCGAAAAGGCGTAGAAAAGATAGCATGAAATTCCCCCGCATATTCTCCCCCGCCTCCGCACACCCTAGGTGCGGAGGTGTTTTTTATGGAATCTCTGACGCCCTTCATCCGCCATGAGCTTGAGGATGCGCCCGGGCCGAGCGGCCCGCCGGAGGAGACGAGCAGCATGGTCAGCCCGCCTTTGGGCGCGGAACCCGGTCAGCCGCCCGTCACGGAACCGCCCAAACCGGGTCGCGGCTCCCAGCAGCCGCCGTCGCAGCCGGACGGCCCGGATGTGCAGCTCCCGCCGCCGGAAGTCCCGCAGCCCCGTCCGGACTGTAGCATCCCCATGACCGACGGCACCCCTGCGGCCTGTCGGCAGAAGAATGCCGCCGAGTATCTGGCCGGGCGGTCGCCGGGGGTAATGACGCAGTACGGCGGCGGGCTTTTCGGGGCCGAGCAGCATCTTCACAGCCGCGAACCTGCGCCCGACGAAGACAAGAGCGGCGTTTTACAGCTGGTAGAGTGGCGCGAAGAAGCGCCTTACGGTTGAAAGAGATGTAAAATTCAGAAATTATTTTCCAATTACCTGTTGAAATCTTCGCGCGCTTCTTTTATTATGGTAGCAAACAAAGCAAAGGCAGGTAATTCACTATGGCAGAAATCAAATACGAGATCGTTGAGCGCATCGCAGTCCTCGGAGAGCGTCCCCGCGGCTGGGAGCGCCAGCTCAACCTCATCAGCTGGAACGAAGGCGAACCCAAGTACGACATCCGCGACTGGTCCCCGGACGGCACCCGCATGGGCAAAGGCATCTCCCTGAGCCACGACGAGCTGGCCATCCTGAAGGGCATCCTCGAGGATATGGAGCTGTAAGATGACGGACCGCGAGGAATTTCTGGAGATATTCCGCACCCACGTCACCCGGCCCGGCAGCGAGAAGCTGCTGGACTGGATGGACAGCAAGACGGACTTCTTCTCCGCGCCGGCGTCCACCCGCTTCCATGGGGCCTGCGATGGCGGACTGTGTGCGCACAGCCTGAACGTCTACCGCGTGCTCCACGGCACCTTCTTCACGCCGGACGAGGACAGCGAAGAGACCTTCGCCATCTGCGCACTGCTCCACGACCTGTGCAAGGCCAACTTCTACAAAAAAGGCACCCGCAACGTGAAGAACGAGGCGACGGGCCAGTGGGAGAAAGTCCCCAGCTACAGCGTGGAGGACATGTTCCCCTACGGCCATGGCGAGAAGAGCGTCTTCCTCATCGAGCGGTTCATGAAGCTGAAGGTGGAAGAGGCCGTGGCCATCCGCTGGCACATGGGCGGCTTCGACGACGCCGTCCGGGGCGGCAGCTTTGCCATGTCGGGGGCCTTCGAGAAGTATCCTCTCGCCGTCAAGCTCCACATCGCCGACCTCGAGGCGACCTATTTGCTGGAACAACGGGGCGAATGATACAAAAAAGACCATCTGTCTTTCGACAGGTGGTCTTTTTAACTCTTACTTTTCCTACGGCATCAGCTTCGAAAGCTCGGCCAGGACCTCGTCGCCGAGGTGTTCCAGCTTTGTTTTCGGTTGACGGTCCGCAGCAGGCGGTGTCTGTGCTGCCGTCTCCGGGAACGGGACAGTGGGCAGTGCGGACGGAACATCCAGCCGCAGCGGGGCGGTGGATATTTTGTCCAGCTCGCTCCGCAGCTCCTCACACCGGGCGGTCAGCTCAGCGTTCTCCTTCCGCAGGGCCAGCATGGTGCGCTCATAGGCGAACATCCGTGTCTCATAGCGGCGAAGCTCGGCGTTGGCCGCGTTGAGCTTCCGGCTCAGCTGCTCGAGCTGGGTCGGCCCGGACGCAGCGGGCAGAGCCTCAGGGCATGACTTCTCTCGTTCGGATGCCATCGCCTCTTCCACCTCCTGCAGTCTGCGCTGGGCGCAGCGGTGCTCCCGGGCAGTCTCCCGGCAGAGCTGTTCCAGCCGATGCAGCTCCGGCGTCCGGCGGCTGCTCAGCCACTCCAGCGGCAGCTTCGTCTGTTGCTGCTCCACGGTACGGCCTCCTTCCGCTTTTTCTGCGCAAGGGGTTCTCTATTCTTGCGCTTATCTACGCTTGTTCAGGATCGCCAGCAGGTCATCGTAGTAGCTGGTGTCACTGTTCTCCTCTTCCACGGGCTTGGCGGCAGAAGCATTGCCGGAAGCGACGGAAGGAGTATTGACCTCGGCGCTGAAGACAGCGGACGGAGCAGAAGCCGTCACGCCGGGAGCAGTACCGGCGGCAGCAGTACCCAGCGTGCTGCGCAGGCCGTCAGCAGCCTTATTGTCGAAGCCGGTAGCCACGACGGTGACGCGCATCTCATCGGAGAGGTTCTCGTCGAAGGCAGTACCCCAGATGATGTTCGCATCGGGATGTGCGCTCTGGGTGATGAGGCCGGCGGCAGTCTCGACATCCTCCAGACCGATGTCGGGGCTGGAAGTGATGTTGATGATGACGCCGTGTGCGCCGGCGATGCTGGTCTCCAGCAGCGGAGAGGAGATAGCGGCCTTGGCGGCGTTCTCAGCCTTGCCGGCGCCCTTGGCGCTGCCGACGCCCATGTGAGCGTAGCCGGCGTCCTTCATGATGGAGCGCACATCGGCGAAGTCCAGATTGATGAAGGCCGGCACATTGATCAGGGCGGAGATGGACTCAACGCCCTGACGCAGCACGTTATCAGCGGCCTGGAAGGCGTTCATCAGGGTGATCTTCTCCTGACTGATCATCTTCAGGCGCTCGTTGGGGATGACGATGAGGCTGTCCACGTGCATCAGCAGATTTGCGATGCCCTGCTCAGCCAGACCCATCTTCCGCTTGCCCTCAAAAGAGAAGGGCTTGGTGACGATGCCCACGGTCAGGATGCCCAGATCGTGTGCCACCTCGGCCACCACAGGAGCAGCACCGGTGCCGGTGCCGCCGCCCATACCGGCGGTGATAAAGACCATCTGGGAGCCCTTCAGAGCGTTTGCGATCTCGTCCTTGCTCTCCTCGGCAGCGCGCTGGCCGATCTCGGGGTCAGCACCTGCGCCGCGGCCCTTGGTGAGCTTGGAACCCAGCTGCACCTTGGTGGCGGCATGGTTCTTCGCCAGTGCCTGCTGGTCGGTATTCATTGCAATAAATTCGACGCCCTGCAGGCCGTCGCTGACCATGCGGTTGACGGCGTTGCCGCCGCCGCCGCCCACGCCGATGACCTTTATCGTCGTTACGTTTTCGTCCATTTCTTCGTCGAGCATGAGTGCCATATCATTGTCCTCCATCGGATTTTATCGTAGACCGCGCCTTGGCGCAGGATAGAACTCAACATTACTGCTACTATATAACAGTATCGTATCATCTTTTGGCCCCGAATGCAAGATAAATTTGCTTTTTCGATGGTATTTTTTTCACAGCGGCGTCAAGGGCCGGCATTTCTCTGCCAATTCGTCCCCCTAAAGAGGCCAGAACTTCGCACAGGCCGGCATAGCCCCGGTCGATATGACGAGTCTCTTCCACGAGGCTCTTCCCCCGTGCCGACAAAGCCGCCACCACCAGTGCCGCACCGCCCCGCAGGTCAGGCGCAGTGAGGGTGGCGCCGTGGAGGCCGCTTTCCGGCAGCGGACCGACAGAGAGCACCCGGCCTGACCGATTTACCCGCCCGCCCAGCCGCTCGAAGCCTTCAGCGCAGCCGAACCGCCGCTCGAAGATGACGTCCTCGATGCTGCTCTCCCCCTCGGCACAGAGCATGGCAGCGGCCAGCAGGGGCGCAGCGTCGGTGGCGAGACCCGGGTACACCCCGGTGAAGACCCGGCCCACCCCGTACAGCCGCCCGAAACGTGCCACCTCGGCCCGGTCTGCGCCCCGCTCCACGGTGCAGCCCATTTGTTCCAGAATTTCCAGCACCGGCGCATAGAGCGCGGGCGGGCATCCGGTGAGTTCCACCCGCCCTCCGGCAGCAGCGGCGGCGCAGGCCAGTGTGGAGGCGAAGATGCGGTCCGGCAGGGGCGAAAAATCGCAGCCGGAAAGCGCCCGCCGCCCCTCGATGTGAATCGTCGAAGTCCCCGCACCCTCGATACGCCCGCCGCAGCGGTTCAGGAAGTCGGCAAGGTCAGAGATCTCCGGCTCCCGCGCCGCGCCCCGCAGGACGGTGGTGCCTCGGGCGCAGGCAGCGGCCAGCAGCAATGTCTCCGTCGCCCCCACACTGGGGAAGCGGAGGGTGAAGTCTGTCCCGTGGAGTCCCCCCGGCGCGGCCAGCACCAGCTTTCCCGCCCCGGCGTCCAGCTCCTTTGCTCCCATCCGGGCCAGACCTTCCAGATGTAAGTCGATGGGACGGGCGCCGATATTGCACCCGCCGGGCAGCGAAGTCTCAGCCCGGCCCAGCCGCGCCAGCAGCGGTGCGCAGAAGAGGATGGAGGCCCGCATTTGTGCCGCGGTTTCTCCCGGAAGGGTGCTGTTTGAGGGCATCCCGGCCACCACGATGTCTGCCCCCTGCCAGTAGGCAGCACACCCTGCGCCCCGCAGCAGCCCGAGGCTGCATTCCACGTCCGACAGCCTCGGCACAGCCCGCAGCCGCACCGGTCCCCGGCAGAGAAGCGCCGCCGCAAGGAGCGGAAGTACGCTGTTTTTCGCCGCAGGTATTGCCGCTGTGCCGTTCAGCGGCCGTCCGCCCATCACCCAAATCCGCCCGCTCTGCTGTGTCATATCCGCTGCCCCCATTCCGCAAAAGATACCCCACAATATGCAAAAGCAGGGGCGGATGTCACGATTTGAGTTTGTGAATGTGTTTGTGAGTCTATCTGGGCGTGCTGCCTGGCAGCAACCTTGCCCTCTCCGTCTGCTGCGCAGACACTGCCCGGGTTGCGGCTCCCAGCGTCTGCTTCGCTGCTGCTCGCATCCTGCTGGCCGCTGCCCCAACAGCTCCTCCCTGTTTCCGCCACTGGCGGCGGTCGTCGCCGTTGCTCCCAAAGGGAGAGGCACTGGCGTGACGGGCCGGCCTTCCTTCGTACAACCTCTCCGTCACGGCTTCGCCGTGCCACCTCCCCTAGTAGGGGAGGCTTTGGCATTCCGTAGCGCTTTGCCTCTTCGCCAGAGGCTCCCCTACTAGGGGAGCTGTCGAACGAAGTGAGACTGAGAGGTTGTACAGAGCAGCGCCTTTCCTCTACATCTCTCCGGGTTGCGGCTCCCAGCGTCTGCTTCGGCCCTTGGTTCGGGCCTCGCATCCTGCTGGCCGCGGCCCGAGCTTCGCCTCCCTGTTTCCGCCGCTGGCGGCGGTCGGCTCAGCTCCCACGTGATACTCCCAGCACCACCCCCATCTCCCCCAGCAGCATCATGAGGCTGGTGCCGCCGGAGGAGAAAAAGGGCAGCGAGATGCCGGTGTTGGGGATGGTGTTGGTGACGACAGCCACGTTCAGCACCGCCTGCAGGGCCACCTGCACCACGAATCCCACCACCAGCAGCGCCCCGAACCGGTCGGGCGCGTGGGCTGCGATGGTGATGCCCCGGCAGAGCAGCAGCACGAACAGCCCCACCACTGCGCAGGCCCCCACGAAGCCCAGTTCCTCGCAGACGATGGAGAAAATGAAGTCGTTCTGAGGCTCGGGGACGAAAAGATGCTTCTGGCGGCTTTCCCCCAGACCGAGGCCGGTGGCCCCGCCGGAGCCGATGGCATAGAGGCTCTGGATGGTCTGGTGGCCATCGCCCAGCGGGTCGGCGAAGGGATCGAGCCAGGAGCGGAGCCGGTCGGCGGCGTAGGGGACGAGGTCGGGCATGACGGCCACCGCCGCACCAATGGCCCCGACGCCTCCCGCGCCCGCCAGCAAAAACCACCGCAGCCCCGTACCACCCACGAACATCAGCACCGCGCCGATGCCAAGGATGAGGACGGTGCCGGACAGGTGCGGCTCCAGCAGCATCAGGGCCGCCACCACCCCCAGCACCAGCGCAAAGGGCAGAACACCCACGCTGAAATCCTTCATCCGGTCGTGGTTCAGTGCGATGATGTGGGAAAACACCAGCACCACCGCAAACTTTGCGATCTCGCTGGGCTGCAGGGTGCCGAACCCCGGGATGACCAGCCACCGCTTGCAGCCGTTGTACTCGGGCATGAAGAGCACCGCCGCCAGCAATATCAGTGACAGCCCCAGCAGCGGCCATGCCAGCTTATGGAAGATATGGTAATCTACCCGGCTGGCCAGCCACATCCCGCAGAGCCCCAGCGCCGCGTAGAGCAGCTGAGGCCGCAGATAGGCCCAGGCGTCGCCCCGCCGGTAGAGCGCCACGGCGCTGGACGCGCTGGCCAGCATCACCAGCCCGAAGCCCACCAGCGTGAGCACCAGGATCAGGAACGGCAGGTCCATGCCGGGCAGCGGACGCAGGATTCTCTTCTTCATCCTCTCCCCCCTTCCCTTTAGTGTACGCACCGGGGCGGACGGCTAGTCACGGGGTCTCGCGCATATGATTGCAGGAAGGGAGGTGCTGTCTCATGTCCGAATCGCCAAAACCCGCCGACGCCCTGCGCACCCTGCCGGAACGGGCGTTCCGCGCCCGGGCAAGGCTGGTGGCGGGGGTGTTCTGTCTGGTCTGCTGCGGGCTGGCGGTGCGGCTTTTATTTTTGCAGGTGCTGGGCGGCGGCTGGTACACCGACCGCGCCCTGGGCCAGCAGCTGCGGGACACCGTCGTCCCCGCCGACCGGGGCCGCATTTATAGCGCTGACGGCGTCCTTCTGGCGGCCAACAGCAGCTGCTGGACCCTCCGGGCCTCGCCCCGGGAAATGCCGGAAGATAAACTCACCCTCGCGGCCAAGGGGCTGGCGGAGATCCTTGAGCTGGACGAAGGGAAGCTTCTCGAGAAATTCAGCGACCGCCACTCCAACGACTGCCTCCTGCGCTACCGGGTAGACCGGGTCATGGCCGACGCCGTGCGGGACTTCTGCGAGGCAAACGGCATCACCGGCATCCGTATCGATCAGGACTCGAAGCGCTGGTACCCGCAGGGGGAGTTTCTGGCCTCGGTGCTGGGGTTCACCAATGTGGACAACGCGGGCGTCTCGGGCCTCGAACTGAAGTATGACGACCTGCTCACCGGCGAAAACGGCGTCGTCCTCACGGCGGTGAACGCCTGGGGCTACACCCTCGAGCAGAGCTATGAGACCGAGCGTTTCCCCACCGAGGGGGACGGCCTGCGGCTCACCATCGACGCCAACATCCAGCACTACCTCGAGAACGCGCTGGGCTACGCGGTAAAGGAACACCACGTCGCAGCCCGTGCCGTGGGCATCGTCATGGACGTGAACACCGGGGCCGTGCTGGCCATGTCCACCACCCCCGCCTACGACCCCAACCAGCCCCGTGTGCTGGCCGACAAGGCCGCCCGGGAGGCCGTAGAGGGGCTTTCCGGCGACGAGCGGGCGGCGGCATTGCAGCTGGCCCAGCAGACCCAGTGGCGGAACAAGGCCGTCAGCGACCTCTACGAGCCGGGCAGCGTCTTCAAGCTCATCACCTGCGCGGCGGCGCTGGACACCGGGGCTGTGAGCAAAAATTCCAGCTTCTACTGCGGCGAGAGCATCTCGGTGGCCGGCACCCGCTTCCACTGCGCCAACCACAAGCGCCACGGCGCGCAGACCGTCACTCAGGCCCTTGAGAACTCCTGCAACCAGAGCTTCATCCAAATCGGCGCAAGGCTGGGCAAAGAGGCGTTCTGCGACTACTTTGCGGCCTTCGGCCTCCGCGCGCCCACCGGCATCGACCTGCCCGCCGAGCCGAAAAAGAGCCTCTACTACACCGCCGACCGGATGGGGCCGGTGGAGCTGGCGTCCTGCGCCTTCGGGCAGAGCAGCAAGATCTCTTACCTCGAGATGGCGTCGGCAGTCTGCGCCGTGGTCAACGGCGGGCGGCTGATGCAGCCCTACGTCGTCTCGGACATCCTCGGCCCGGAGGGCGAAGTCATCGACCACCTCTCCCCCGTCTGCAAGCGGCAGGTGCTGAAAGAGGAGACCTCCCGCACCATGCGGGAGATGATGGAGGCCGTCGTCCTCTACGGCGGCGGCCGGAACGCCCAGATCGCGGGCTACCGGGTAGGCGGCAAGAGCGGCACCAGCCAGAAGCTGGACAGCGCCGACGAGAAGGCCCGCATCGCCAGCTTTGTGGCCGTGGCTCCCATCGACGACCCCCAGTTTTTGTGTCTCGTCTGCCTCGACGAGCCCCACAGCTGGACGACAGCGGGCGGCAGCCTCTCAGCCCCGGTCTGCGCCGAGGTTCTCGAGCAGACGCTGGTCTATAAAGGTGTCCCCCGTGCCGCTGTGCCTGACGCGCCTGCTTCCGATGCTGAGACTTCCGCCGACCTTCCCGAGGACGGCGACAGCTTCGACGGGGCGTAAAAATGGGCAAAAGAAAAGACCGCTGGACGGCGGTCTTGGAAGGTCGATATTTTTCAGTTCTGCTGCGGCTGGTCGCGGAACACGATCTCGCCGGTGGCGCTGTCCATGGACTCGACGATAGCGAGGCTCTCCAGCTGGATGCCCTTGCTGCGGATGAGGTCACCGCCCTGCTGGAAGCCCTTCTCGACGGCGATGCCGATGCCCTCGACAGTGGCACCAGCCTTCTCGGTCAGCTCCAGCAGACCCAGCAGGGCGCAGCCGTTGGCCAGGAAGTCGTCGATGATGAGAACATGGTCCTCGGGGGTGAGGAACTTCTTGGAGACGATGACATTATAAATTTTCTTGTGGGTGAAGGACTGGATCTTCGTCTCGTAGTTGTCGTAGTCCAGGTTGATGCTCATAGACTTTTTGGCGAACACCACCGGCACGTTGAACTCGCTGGCCACCACAGCCGCGATGCCGATGCCGCTGGCCTCGATGGTGAGTACCTTGTTGATGGGCTTGCCATCGAACAGGCGCTTCCACTCCTTTGCCATCTCGCGGAACAGCGGAATGTCCATCTGATGGTTGATGAAGCTGTCCACCTTGAGCACGTTGCCCTCACGGACGATGCCGTCTTTGCGGATGCGGTCTTCCAGCATTTTCATAGTTCGTCTCTTCCTCCCAATTTTCCTGTCACAAAACGGTCAATATTTCATATCAGTATACCGGATACTTTCCCGGTTGGCAAGGCTTTTTCTGCCCAAATTTGACTCGTTCTCTCCAGTTTTTTCAGCCCTTTCGATTATAAGTACGACTTTTGCGGTACGGTCTGTGTCTCAGGGCGGGCGATTTGTGCAGTTGTCTCTTGTTTTCTGCGCAAAATCGAGTATACTGGTAGCAACCGGAAACGGTTTGCTGCGGCCGACGAGGGCCGCACCGGGAAAAGGAGTCAGTATATGAAGACAGGGTTAGTATTAGAGGGCGGTGCCATGCGGGGGATGTTCACCGCAGGCGTTCTGGATGTCCTGATGGAGCACGGCCTCACCACCGATGGCACCATCGGCGTGTCGGCGGGCGCGGTGTTCGGCTGCAACTTCAAGTCGCACCAGATCGGCCGTGTCATCCGCTACAACACCGAATATTGCAACGACAAGCGCTACGCCAGCTTCCGCAATCTGCTGCGCACCGGCAACCTCTACAGCGAGGATTTCTGCTACCACGAGGTGCCGGAAAAGCTGGACCCCTTTGATGAAGAGGCCTTCCGCGCTTCGCCCATGGACTTCTTTGTCGTCTGCACCGACCTGCACACCGGCGACCCTATCTACCACAAGTGCCGCAGCGGCGACGCCGAGGACGTGCGCTGGATGGAGGCTTCGGCGTCCATGCCGCTGGCGGCGAAAGCCGTCAGGATCGGCCACTACTCCCTGCTGGACGGCGGCGTGGCCGACTCCATCCCCGTCCGCTTCTTCGAGAGCCTGGGTTACAAGCGGAACCTCATCATCCTGACCCAGCCCAAGGGCTTCGTGAAAAAGAAGAACCCCATGCTGCCCGCCATCCGTGCGCGGTATCTGCGCTATCCGGCCTTCGTGGCAGCGGTGGCCGACCGTCACGAGCGGTACAACGAGGCCCTCTCCTACATTGCCATGCAGGAGGCATCGGGCAAGGACTATGTCATCCGCCCGCCCATCCCGCTGGAGATCGGCGCTATGGAGCGCGACCCCGCCCAGCTGCGCCGGGTCTACGAGACGGGCCGCGCCGTGGCGGAGAACCAGATCGATAAGATAGAGGCGTTCCTGAACGATGTGAAGGAGACGCCAGAGGAGTAACCTCTCCGTCACGGCTGACGCCGTGCCACTGCCCGGGTTGCGGCACCCAGCATCCGCAGCGCTTTGCTTGCGTCTTGCTGGCCGCGGCCCCAACAGCGACTCCCTGTTTCCGCCACTGGCGGCGGTCGTCGTTGTTGCTCCTAACGAGGGGAGGCTTTGGCATTCCGTAAAGCTTCGCCTCTTCGCCAGAGGCTCCCCTACTAGGGGAGCTGTCGAGCGGCAGCGAGACTGAGAGGTTGTACGAAGACGAGCCTAACCTACAAACAAAGCAGGAGCCCCATCCATTCGGATGGAGCTCCTGCTTTTCTTATAACTTACTGCATATCCGTCTCAGAGATGGGGGTATCCAGCTCATCGGCGGGGGTGTCCGCCGTCTCAGGCTGTTTGCCCTTCTTCTCCTTGAGGGGCTTTTCGCCCTTGGGGCCGTGCTTCGACTTGATGCGCTTTGCCAGCAGCAGGAGCAGCACCAGCAGGGCTGCGCCGCCGGCGCAGAAGGCCCAGATGGGGAGCTTTGCAGGGACGAAAGCCACTTCGACCTCGGTGCCGGTGGTGGTGAAGGTGGTGTAGCTACCGAAGCTGCCCGTCTCCACCTTATGCCAGCTGCCGTCGGCCTGCTTGACGTAGACCTTGCCCTTGGCCTTGCCAGGGGTCAGATAACGGATCTGGTGGGTCTCATTGCCGTCATCGGTGAACTCCAGCAGCCACTGCTCTGTCACACCGTGGACATCGGCTGTGATGTCCTGCTGGGTGACCTGCACGGCGTTGGAACCGCCGAAGAAGCCGTCCACGAAGAAAACGGGGCGTCCGTTCTCGCGGGTGACGCTGCTGCTCAGAGACGGGATGTAGGGCGTGTACTCCACATTGACCACGGTGTCGGTGTGGAGCTGGTCGAGGACGGGTGTGCTCCACTCGGCGTAGTATCCATTCTTCTGGGGGATCTCGGGGTAGTCGTCCAGAGTGAAAGACGCACCGTAGTCAAAGCTGATCTTCTTGATGATGTGGCCGTCGGCCTTGAAGGTCAGGTTCAGCTTGCGGAAGGAGTCCGGCACATTCTCCTGAGCCAGCAGGGTCTCATAGGTGACCGGCTCTGCCTGACCGACGCGGCTCAGGCGGTCGATGCCCTGCAGATCGTCGGAGACGAAGAGGTTGCCATAGAAGTCGCCGTCCTGTCCGCCGGAGACAGCACCCACGTACTGCTGGCCTTCCAGCACAGAGACGATGGCGCGGTTGTTGATGGCGATGAGGCTGCCGTCGGTGAGGTCGCTGTCGGTACCCTGACCGACGATGCCGCCGATGTACTTTTCACCGCTGAGGGCGCATTTTGCCCAGTTGCTGCGGAGCTTGGCGCTGGCCGCACCGGCAACGCCGCCCACCTGATTGACGCCGGTGACGTCGCCGTAGGACTCGCAGGCCGTCACAAGGCCCAGTTCCTCCTGGCCGACGATGCCGCCAACCATATCCTTCTTGGCGGTGATGCTGCCCTCGTTGATGTTGCCGGTGAGGACGGCGCTGACGGTATAGGAGGTGCGCAGCAGCGAGGTACCCTCGTCCTTGTTGTCCTCCTCGGGGTCCAGCAGGTTTTCCACGCCAATGGTACCGGCGATGCCGCCCACGTTCATGTCGGCGTCGATGGTGCCGCGGTTGATGCTGTTCTCAATTTTGCCGTCGGACTGGGAAGCGATGAGGTCTTCCGACTCATCCTCGTAGATGGTCTTGCTGCCCGGGTCGCTGATCTCTTCCACAGCATCCAGCATCAGGTTGGACACGACGCTGACCTGTGCGGTCACGGCGCGCATCTTGTCGGTCAGCTGGTTGCTGGCGGTGCGCATGGTGCTGTTGATGTTGTCCATCTTGTCGTTGATGGCGCTGACAGCATCAAAGAGGGAGTCCTTGGTGTTGGTCAGTTCTGCCGAGGGACGAGGCACCTTGATGGGGTCCTGCTGGTTGAGCCAGTGGAGAATGTCGCGGGTCTGGCCCATCATATCGGTCAGGCCGCCGAGGCCGTCCTGCATCTGGCCCATGGCCACGGAGGTATGCGCCAGCGTTGCACTGGTGAGGGCGGCGTCGGTCTTGAGCAGGTCGAGGGAGTCGCTCAGGTCATCCATGGCGTCGCTCAGCTTGTCGGAAGCATCGCTCAGCTGATCGAGACCATCCTTGATGCTGCCGCCGCCGTTATTGCCGACCCAGTCCTTGATGTTGTCCATGATGCCGTCGGTGATGCTGCCCATGCCGTCCAGCGCGTCAGAGGCTTTGGTCAGAGCCGCAGCCAGCTCGGGGTGGTCGGAGGCCGAGACGGACTTGGCAGCGCTGCCCACGATGCCGCCCATCTGGGTGGCAATGGTAGAGATGGTGCCGATGGCACTTGCGATTTGGGAAGTAGCACGGGCAATGTCACCGTCGTTGGACAGGAGGGACGCCGTGCGCAGCAGGCCCATGCCTGCGGTGACGGCCTTCATTGCCGGGGCCATGCCGCTGCCCAGCGTGAAGACGCTGGCCACGGAGTTGGCCACCTTCAGCAGCTCAATGCCGGTCTTGAGGTTCTTGTCGGACTTCTTGTCCGAGGACAGGGAGTCGTATGCGGAGAGGATGCCGGAGATGGCCTGCGAGGCAGCGCTGTCATCGCCGGTATCGACAGACTCCAACAGCTGTTTGATACCCTCAGAGATAGCCGACATACCGTCACGGCCATCCTCGGCCGCGTCGCTCACCTTGCCCAGACCGTCGCTGGTCTTGCTGAGGGCGCTGGATGCCATCAGCATCTCAGCGGCCATCTCGCGCATGGCCCACTTGAGGTTTCCGGTGGCGTCGGTCAGCTTGGTCATGGCATCTTCGCCGGTGTCCATGACGGGTTCGAGTTTGGTGAGGGTATCGGCCAGCAGAGTGGAGGCGCGGTCGATCTCGTCGGCCACCTCGTCGCCGTAGTCGCTGGCCTGATCGTCCAGCTGGCGTGCCGCTGCAATGGCGGTGTCCATCTGGCTGGTCATGGCGCTGAAGGAGTTGGAGATGCTGGTGGTGGAGTTCTCGACGACGCCGGTGGTGTCATCGACAAGGCCGCGCAGAACATCCAGCTCCGAACGTAGACGCTTGATGGTGTCCTTGGAGAGGTCGAGTTCGCGATAGGGTTCCGCCTGACCGGCGATGCCGCCCACATCCTTGCGGCCCAGAACATGGCCCTGATTGACACAGCCGGATACGAGGCCGTCGGTGCGGCCCACGATGCCGCCCACGTTGTAGCCGATATGCTCGTAGCCGACAGTTCCGGTGTTGACGCTGGTCAGGATCATGCCGGAGGAGCGGCCTGCGATGCCGCCGGTGTCGGTGGCGACGTTGGTGACGGAATTGGTGACGTCGTCATTGGCGGCGGCCATCTTGTTGTTGATCTGGTCCACCATCTTGGCGGTGAAGCCGTCGGTGTCGAGAGAGGCTTCCTGATATTCGGTGTTGATGCTGCCCACGTTGGTGCAGCCGGTGATGGCGCCGAGGTTGTAGCCTGCGATGCCGCCGGTGGAAGATTTGCCGGTGACGATGGCGCGGGCCGTGCTGTGGTCGATGGTGCCTTCGGACTCGTTGCGGCCCACGATGCCGCCCACCTCGCTGTCGCCGGTGACGACGCCGGTGAACTGGCAGTTGATGAGGGTACCGTGGTTGATGCCTACGATGCCGCCGGTGGTGGTGTCGGCAGAGTCAGAGACCGACACGACACCGCGAACGCTCAGGGACTCGATGGAGCCCTGTTCCTCCACGATGCCGAAGAGGCCCGCCGGGGAATACTGGCCCGTAATGGTCAGGTCCGAGATGGTGTGGCCATTGCCCTTGAACTGTCCGCTGAAGGACGGGATGGGCTCCCACAGCATCCCCTCGAGGGAGAGGTCTTTCTGTAAAATGACCGTCTTGCCCACCGACCACTGGTCGTAGGCACAGCTCTTGGCCAGCGAAAGCAGGTCCGAGACGCTGTTGATGTAAATGGTATCGCCGTCGTCAGATGCGAACACCGGCAGTGCGATGCTCAGCGCCAGCACAGCGGCCAGAAGCGCAGCCGTCAGGCGGCGCAGCAGATGGTTACTGGTCTTCATTCTGCACCTCCTGTTGTTTATTGTCGTCCAGTTCCTGAGAGACGTTGCCCGAGATGACGGTCAGCTGGACGTCGCCGTCCACGATGGCGTTCATCGTACCAGCCACAGAGCCGTGGATCTCGCCCTGCACGATGCCGTTGACCCGCATACGGCCATTGCCGCTGCTGCGGGCCACCAGCTTCGGCACAGCAAAGGAGGTACGGTCCACGATGCGGGTGCCGATGAGCAGGATCTGAGGCAGGACGAAGAGGACGAGGATGATGGAGATGATGGTGCCTCGGCCCAGACACTGGCCGATGCCCACGATGCAGGCGTCGGAAGTCATCTGGCCGATGAGGATGCCGGACACGGTCATGATGGTGCCGGAAGTCAGGATGGTCGGGAACGCGAAGTTGATGGTCTCTATCATGGCCTGCTTGTGCTCCATCTTATCCTTCAGCTCGTTGAAACGGGTAGCGATGACGATCGCGTAGTCGATGTTCGCGCCCATCTGGATGGAGCTGACGATGAGGTAGCCCATGAAGTAGAGGTTGGTCCCCATGAAATACGGGAACGAGAAGTTGATCCAGATAGCGCCCTGGATGACCACGATGAGCAGGATGGGCATACCGACGGACTGGAAGGTGAACAGCAGCACCAGCAGGACGATAAAGATGGACACGACGTTGACGACGACATTATCGATGGCGAAGGACTTCTGGAAATCGTACTCGTTGGTGGCGTCACCGGCCATGTAGAGCTCGCCGTCCGGGTAATACTTCCGGGCGATAGAGCGGATGGTGTCGGTGAACTCATAAGTAGTCTGGCCGGGTTCCAGAGAGGGGCTCAGGTAGATGAGGACGCGGTTGTAGTCGTCGCCCTGCAGCTGGGCCAGTGCGCTCTCCATCTGGTCGCGGGCGTCGTGGAGGTCGTTCAGGTCTTCCTGAGAGAGGGAGACGATGCCGGTATCGGCCTCGTCGCAGACGTAGAGGAACATATCCACGAGCGGCACTTTATAGGAGGCGAAGTTGCCGATGATCTGGCCGTACTCCTCGTTCTCGATGGCGTAGGCGGTGTAGATCATCTGGGCGGCCTCGTAGTCCAGGTCGGCCATCTCGGAGAACTGGCGGGCGGTGAGCTCGTCTTCCAGCATATAGCCGTCCTGGGCCTCGATGTTGGACAGACCCTTGGTGGAGTCTATTTCATCATAGCTTTCCAGCTCCTCCAGCATCTTTTTCTCGATGCTGTAATCGTCGCTCTTGGGGTAGACGAGAGCCACGAGGTTCGACTTGGTGAAGTTCTCTTCGATCATCTGGTCCGCGATGAGGGATTCGTTCATCTTCGGCACCTTGATGACATCGTAGCCGTAGGCGTAGGGACAAAGGTTCGAGAAGTGGTAACCGATGAGGATGACCACCAGGAAAATGACAGGGATGACCTTGCGGGTGCGCCATGCAAAGCGGCCCACGAAGGGGATCTCCGGCACGAAGTTCCTGTGCTTGGTCTTATCCATGTAGGGTCCGAAGAGCATCAGCAGGCCGGGCATGACCACGAACACCGAGAGCATCGCAAAGAGGATGGACTTGATGAGGCAGATGGCCATATCGGAGCCGATGCGGAACTGCATGAACAGCATAGCCACAAGGCCGCCGACGGTGGTCAGGGAGCTGGAGCTGATCTCGGGGATGCTCTTGCTCAGGGACTCGATGACGGCCTCCTTCAGAGGCATGGTCTGGTGTTCTTCCTTGAAGTGGTTGCAGAAGATGATGGCGTAGTCCAGCGACAGCGCCAGCTGCAGGATGTTCGTGACCGAGTTGGACACGAAGGAGATGGTGCCGAGCATGAAGTTTGTACCCATGTTCAGGATCATGCCCACCACGAAGGTGAGGATGAGGACGGGTACCTCGGCGTAGGTCTGGGACGTCAGGAGCAGGACGATGACGATGATGACGGCAACGTACACCATGATGACCCGTACCTCGGCATCAATGGTCTCCTGCTGGGTGTTGCCCAGAGAGGTGGAGACGTAAATGTCGTAGTCGGCGAGGTATTCCTTCACCCGGTCAAGGGCCTCGAGGCACTGGTCATCGTCCTCGGGGTAGTCGAAGGTGATGGAGTAAAGGGCCGACACTGCGTCCTTATTATAATGGTCGGTCGTGTCGTCGTAGTCCAGCATCTGGACGCCCTTGAGCTCGGTGAGCCTGTCGGAAAGCTCATCGGCCTCAGCGGGCGTGATGTTGGCCACCATGACGTCGGCAGAGCCGTAGGTCGTGAACTGCTCGTCCATGATGTCGAGGCCCATGCGGGTCTCCGAGGTCTTGGGCAGGTAGGTGGTCATGTCGGTCTCGACCTTGACCCACCGCACCGAGAACACCGTGAAGATGGCAGCCAGAATGACAAACAGGAACACAAGGTTGCGGCGTTCCACGATCTGACGCGCAAGCTTGTGCATGAAGTCTATCTGTGGTTTTTCGTGTTCGTTCAAAGCGTCCGTCCTCCTTTGTCGTGATTTTTTTGCAGTTTCATCCCCGGGGATGGGCTGCGCAGTCGTCTCATAAACAACCTCCGTCCGATAAACTACATTTGGTGATTTTGTTAAAATTCGAAGGGAAATATTTGTACAAATGATATAATAGAGCGCTGCCCATCAAAAAGCAAGCGACAAAACCACACGAATGATAAAATTTGCTTGTTCTTAGCCAAGGCGCAGCTTGCCTTTTAACCTCTCCGTCACGGCTGACGCCGTGCCACTGCCCGGGTTGCGGCACCCAGCATCCGCAGCGCTTTGCTTGCGTCTTGCTGGCCGCGGCCCCAACAGCGACTCCCTGTTTCCGCCACTGGCGGCGGTCGTCGTTGTTGCTCCTAACGAGGGGAGGCTTTGGCATTTCGGTAAACTTTCCCTCTTCGCCAGAGGCTCCCCTCGATAGGGGAGCTGTCGAGCGATAGCGAGACTGAGAGGTTTATTTCCTTCTCTTTCGCCGCGGCCCCGCATTGACGTAGCCGAACACTGTGCCACAGACGCCGCCGACGATGTGCATGAAGTTGGCCACGTTGTCCCGCACAAAGATGATGTCATAGACCTGCTGGCCCAGATAGAGCGCCGCCACCAGCAGCATGGTGACGGGGATGCCGCCTGAGAAGCCGGACAGGGATGCCAGCATGATGAGCATGAAGACGATGCCCGACGCGCCCAGCAGCGCCGTGCGGGGGAACAACGCACACTGCAGAATGCCCGAGATGAGGGCCGTGAGCAGGATGCCTTTGAGCAGGGGCAGGCTGCCGTACTTTTCTTCCATCGGCGGGCCGACGACGAGGAGAAGCAGCATATTGTTCAGGAAATGGTCCCAGCTGCCGTGGCCCAGCACATGGCCGAAGAGCCGGATGTAAAACAGCGGGTCTTTCAGCGAGGAACGGTAAACGCTGAACAGATGGGTGGTCGTCCAGCCGCCGGTGTACTGGCCCAGGAACAGCACCCCCAGTGAGAGGAGGAAAAATGTCAGGATGACCGGCGAATTGTACTGCACAGACAGCGTGAATTTGGGTCGTTTCGTAGTTGTTTCCTTCTTTCCCGGCCCGTCCGGGGCCGCAGTATGAGTGATACGACCATCATATCATAATCTTCAAGGTTTTTCCACAACTTTCGTCGGTTCAACCCCGGGTCTGCTCCCAATAGGCCCCCATGCTCTGGCCGGGCTGGTCGGTGACTTCGTCGTTCAGGTAGTCCGCGAGGCCCACGGCGGCGGGCTGCCAGCTGCGGGCTGCCTCTACCGTGGGGTACTCCACCTCGGCGTACCAGAACTCCGTCGGCTGGCCCTCGTCCACATGATTCACTTCCAGCACCGCACCGTCCGGCAGCAGGTAGCTGCGGCGGAGCTTCAGGATAAGGGGCCTGCCGATGATCTTCGTCTCGAGGTCATTGAAAAGCGCAGGGTCGATGTCCCGCTCGATTTCTTCCCTCGCCAGCCCGCTGCCCGACTTGAAGCAGAGGACGTAGTGGGTCTCACCACCCGTCAGGGCCTCTTCCCGGATGCGGACGGTGGGCCGCACGCTGATGTAACCCTGCCGCATGGCAAACTCCTCTTTCAGCGGCAGGCCTTCCGGCCAGCCGTTCACCATCCACTTGCGCTCGATCTCCATGATGTTTTCCTTTCTTTCGGTGGTTTTTGTATTTATTCTAACATATTTTTATGGTATTATAAATGGTGAGTTAGCCAAAAGATAACCTTTCCGTCACGGCTAACGCCGTGCCGCTGCCCGGGTTGCGGCACCCAGCATCCGTAGCGCTTTGCTTGCGTCTTGCTGGCCGCTGCCCCAACAGCGACTCCCTGTTTCCGCCACTGGCGGCGGTCGTCGTTGTTGCTCCTATCGAGGGGAGGCTTTGGCATTCCGTAAAGCTTTATCTCTTCGCCAGAGGCTCCCCTACTAGGGGAGCTGTCTGCGAAGCAGACTGAGAGGTTGTACAAAGGCGAAGCCTTCCCTCGTGCAGCAACCGTGACGGAGAGGTTCATCCTCAATTATTAAGGAGCAACCATGAAATCAGAACGCAGCTATCCTATTTATAAAGTAAACAAAAAAGCCGAGGCCAGCCTCGTGGGCGGGCATCCGTGGGTGTACGAGAACGACATCCTCGAGTTCCCGGAGACAGAGCCTGAGAACGGAACCCTCGCCGACGTGGTGAGCCCGAAAGGTGCTTACCTCGGCACCGGCTTCGTCTCTCTCAAGAGCAAGATCCGCGTCCGCCTCATCTCCCGCAACGCCAACGACACCTTCGACGCCAGCTTCTGGCGCCGCCGCGTCGAGTACGCCTGGGCCTACCGCAAGACCGTCCTCGAGCCTGCCGACCTCTCGGCCTGCCGGGTCATCTTCGGCGAGGCCGACCAGTTCCCCGGCCTGACCGTGGACCGCTTCAACAACATCCTCGTCACCCAGACCCTCAGCGTCGGCATGGAGAAGCTGAAGCCCGTCCTCTTCCCCCTCCTCGCCGAAGTCCTGCGGGCCGACGGCCAGACCATCGACGGCATCTACGAGCGGAACGACGAGGCCCTGCGTGCCAAAGAGGGCCTCGAGCAGAGCAAGGGCTGGTTCGAGCTGCCGGGTGAAAACCACCCCGCCTCCACCCAGACCGAGATCTGCGAGAACGGCGTCTACTACCACGTCGATTTCGAGAACGGCCAGAAGACCGGCTTCTTCCTCGACCAGAAGTACAACCGCCGGGCGGTCGCCCGCCTCGCCGCCGGCCACACCGTGCTGGACTGCTTCACCCACACCGGCAGCTTTGCCCTCAACGCAGCCAGCGGCGGCGCAGCCCGGGTCACGGCAGCGGACATCAGCGCCGACGCCATCGCCATGGCCCAGCGGAACGCGGAGCGCAACGGCCTGACCAACATGGACTTCCTCTGTGAGGATACCTTCGAGCTCCTGCCCCGCCTCGAAAAAGAAGGCCATCCCTACGATTTCATCATCCTCGACCCGCCGGCTTTCACCAAAGCCCGCCGCACGGTGGAAAACGCCATGCGGGGCTACAAGGAGATCAACTACCGGGCCATGAAGCTTCTGCCCCGGGGCGGCTACCTCGCCACGGCAAGCTGCTCTCATTTTGCCACTGAGGAGCTGTTCATCAAGATGCTGCGCTCCGCCGCAAAGGACGCTCACCGCCAGCTGCGCCAAATCGAAGTGCGCCAGCAGGCCCCCGACCACCCCATCCTCTGGGGCGTGCCGGAGACGAACTATCTGAAGTTTTTCCTGTTTCAGGTGATTTAACCTCTCCGTCACGCCTACGGCGTGCCACCTCCCCTAACGAGGGGAGGCCTTGGCATTCCGTAAAGCTTTGTCTCTTCGCCAGAGGCTCCCCTACTAGGGGAGCTGTCTGCGAAGCAGACTGAGAGGTTGTACGAAGGATAGCCTGACCACGCAGTGATGCCTGAGAGGGCAATAGTCATACCATCCGCGCAATACTCCAAAAAATCGGGAGTCAGTTTGTGCAGAATCGTCAAATCTGTCTATTGCGTTTTTCGCCCCGTTCGGCTATAATCATCGCATAGACAGCAACGACGCTGTGAGTCACCTCCTGACTCGCAGCGTCGTTTCGTTTAACCCGATATTTCGCGGGAGAGCCCGCCTCTTTCCGCGTGAAAATCCGCGACCAGCTGAAGTATTTCAATTCAAGTAAGGAGTAGGATTTATGGCAGCAAATGTTATGGAGATCTACGGCAGCAAGGTGTTCAACGAGCACGTCATGAAGGAGCGCCTCCCCAGCGCTACCTACAAGAGCCTCGAGAAGACCCTGCACAAGGGCGCACCTCTGGACATCGAGGTGGCAAACGTCGTGGCCAGCGTCATGAAGCGCTGGGCTATGGAACTGGGTGCCACCCACTACACCCACTGGTTCCAGCCGCTGACCGGCATTACCAGCGAGAAGCATGACGGCTTCGTCTCCCCCGTGGGCGATGGCACCGCCATCATGGAGTTCAACGGCAAGGAGCTGGTGCGCGGCGAGCCCGACGCCTCTTCCTTCCCCTCCGGCGGCCTGCGCGCCACCTGTGAGGCCCGCGGCTACACCGCATGGGACCCCACCAGCTTCGCTTTCGTGAAGGACGACGTCCTCTGCATCCCCACTGCATTCGTCAGCTACACCGGCGAGGCGCTGGACAAGAAGACTCCCCTGCTGCGCTCCATGAACGCGCTGTCCAATCAGGCCATCCGCGTCCTGAAGCTCTTCGGCAAGGATGTGGACTATGTCTCCACCACCGTCGGCCCCGAGCAGGAGTACTTCCTTATTAAGAAGGAAGACTACGAGGCCCGTCAGGACCTTATCCTCACTGGCCGCACCCTCTTCGGCGCACCGTCCGCCAAGGGTCAGGAGCTGGAAGAGCACTACTTCGGCGTCATCCGCCCCGAGGTCTCCGCTTTCATGAAGGAGCTGGACGAAGAGCTGTGGAAGCTGGGTATCCCCGCCAAGACCAAGCACAACGAAGTAGCTCCCTGCCAGCATGAGCTGGCCCCCATCTTCGACACCACCAACGTCGCCATCGACCACAACCTGCTGACGATGGAGATGATGAAGAAGCTGGCCCCCAAGTACGGTCTGGTCTGCCTGCAGCACGAGAAGCCTTTCGAGGGCGTCAACGGCAGCGGCAAGCACAACAACTGGTCCATGTCCACCACCCACGAGAACCTGCTGGACCCGGGCGACACCCCCATGGAGAACCTGCAGTTCCTGGTCTTCCTCGCCGCCGTCATCAAGGCTGTCGATGAGTACGCCGACCTGCTCCGTACCTCCGTCGCCACCCCCGGCAACGACCACCGTCTGGGCGCCAACGAGGCACCTCCGGCCATCATCTCCATCTTCGTGGGCGAAGAGCTGGAAGCCGTCATCGACGCCATCGCTTCTGATTCTCCCTACGCCGGCCCCGTCAAGATGAAGATGGACCTCGGCGTCGATGTCCTGCCCAAGTTCAGCAAGGACACCACCGACCGCAACCGTACTTCTCCTTTCGCCTTCACCGGCAACAAGTTCGAGTTCCGTATGCCCGGCTCCGCCGAGAACCTGAGCGACTGCAACACCATCCTGAACACCGCCGTCGCCAAGGAGCTGAAGGGCTACGCTGACGAGCTGGAGAAGGCCGACGACTTTACCAGCGCCGCCATCGCCCTCGTCAAGCGCACCATCCGCGACCACCGCCGCGTCATCTTCAACGGCAACGGCTATACTGCCGAGTGGGAAGAGGAAGCAGCAAAGCGCGGCCTGCCCAACAAGAAGAACACCCCCGCCGCTCTGCCCGCCCTCATCGAGCCGAAGAACATCGCCCTGATGGAGGACTTCGGCGTCCTGACCAAGGTCGAGATGGAGAGCCGCTACGAAGTTGAGATGGAGCACTACTCCAAGATCATCAACATCGAGGCCCTGACCATGCTGGAGATGGCCCGTAAGCAGCTGCTGCCCGCCGTCAACGCCTACATGAGTGAGGTCGCCAACACCGCTGCCTCCAAGCTGGCCGTCAGCGAGAGCCTGAGCGTCCGCAGTGAGACGAAAGCACTGACCCGCCTGTCCGCTGACGCCGACGCCATGAGCGACGCTGTGGACGAGCTGCAGGCTGCCGTCAATGCCGCAAAGGCCCTCTCCGACGAGAGCGCAAAGGCCGTCGCCTTCCACGACGACGTTCTGCCCAAGATGGACGCCCTCCGCGCCGCCGCCGACGACGCCGAGACCATCTGCGGCGAGGACTACTGGCCTCTGCCCAGCTACAGCAAGATGCTCTACTACGTCTGATCTTCACATACCAGCGTAGAATAAAGCACCACAGGCTGAGGCGCTTATCTGAGCCATTCTCCTTTTCCTATTTCTTACACCAGCCTGAAGACCTGCCTCTGTACAGAGGCAGGCCTTTGGGCGTTTTTTAAGAAGACATACTTTTCAGAGGACACACACCTATGAGTTATACGACACAGCAGGACATCCTCGATTTCGTCGAGGACAACAACGTAAAATTTGTCCGCTTCGCGTTCTGTGACATCTTCGGCTTCCAGAAGAACATCGCCGTGCTGGCAAGCGACCTTCCCAAGGCGCTGGAAGATGGCGTCTGCTTCGACGGCAGCGCCATCGCGGGCTTCATGCACGTGGAGGAGAGCGACCTGGTGCTCCGGCCCGACCTGTCCACCATGACCATCCTGCCCTGGCGCACGGCTGAGGGCCGGGTGATGCAGTTCTTCTGCGACGTGGAAAAGCCGGACAATACCCCCTTCGGCGGCAACTGCCGCGGCTTCCTGCGGGACATCAACCGCCGGTTCAAGCAGCTGGGCCTGCGCTGCAACGTCGGCACCGAGTGCGAGTTCTATCTCTTCGAGAACGACGACCGGGGCCGTCCCACCCGCATCCCCATCGACGCAGGCGGCTATTTCGACGTAGCGCCGCTGGACGCAGGCGAGAACATCCGCCGGGACATCTGCCTGACCATGGAGCAGATGGGCCTTGCCCCCCAGCACAGCCACCACGAGAACGGCCACGGCCAGAATGAGATCGATTTCCACTACGCCGGCCCCCTCAAGACCGCCGACAACATCTTCCTGTTCAAGCAGATCGTCCGGGCCGTGGCGGCCAGCAACGGCTTCCACTCCAGCTTCCTGCCGAAGCCGCTGCCCGACCAGGCCGGCAGCGGCCTCCACATCAACCTCTCGCTGACCATGGACGGCAAGAACCTCTTTGAGGGCGACATCGCCCCCGACAGCATCCCCGGCAGCTTCATGGCGGGCATCCTCCGCCACAGCCGGGAGCTGACGGCCTTCACGAATCCCCTGCCCAACAGCTACCTCCGCTTCGGCTGCGACGAGGCTCCCCGCTACGTGAGCTGGAGCCGCCAGAACCGCAGCCAGCTGGTCCGCATCCCGCAGGTGAAGGGCGACAACTGCCGCATGGAGCTGCGCAGCCCCGACCCCGCCTGCAACCCCTACCTCGCCATCGGCCTCGTGCTGGCAGCAGGCCTCGACGGCATCGAGAACCGGATGGAGCTGTCTGCCCCTGTCAACCGCAACCTCTTCATCCCGGGCGAAGCCGCCGGTCTCGGCCTCGAGACCCTGCCCGCCTCGCTGGAAGAGGCCGTCGAGGTGGCCAAGAACAGCGAGTTCCTTCACAAATTCCTGCCCGACGAGCTGAGCCGCCGCTACTATGCCGAGGCTCTGCGCCGCTGCGAGGCGCTCAAGAACGCCTCCGACCCCGCCGAATATGAGCGCGTCCACTACTTCAATGCCATCTGATGCAGAATGACATAGGAAAGGAGTGAGCCGAATGGGACGTGCCCTGATCGTAAGCGCGGGCGCAAGCTCCAACGAATATATCTCCGCACGCCTGACGGAGCTGGGCTATGCGCGGCCTATCATCGTACCAAGTGCGGCGGAGGCGCGGCGGAGGATGCTGGAATCCGACTTTGAGCTCATCGTGGTCAACTCGCCGCTGCCGGATGAGTTCGGCCACGAGCTGTGCGCCGACGCCGTGGAGAAAACGGATGCCGGTGTGATATTTCTGGCCAAGGCCGCAGCCGCCGAGCAGCTTCTGACCCCGCTGAGCGAAGAAGGTGTTCTGCTGGTCACAAAGCCCTTCTCCAACACCTTCTTTTTGCAGGCCATCCAGATGGCCGCCGCCAGCAACCACCGCCTCCTGCTTTTGCGGCAGGAGAATCAGCGGATGCAGGAAAAGCTGGCGCAGGTGCGGCTGGTGAGCCGCGCCAAGTGCTGCCTCATCGAGCTGGGCCATATGACCGAGGCCGAGGCGCACCGCTACATCGAGAAAAAAGCGATGGACACCCGGCGCGACCGCGCCGAGGTCGCGCAGGAGATACTGGACTCCTACGACCCCGCGCAATAATCCGTATTGCGCCCCCACTGAGGGAAAGTATTTGCTTATCGTGATATTCACGGAAAAGAATATCTGTAAATTAGAGGAGAACCATTATGGCAAAGTTTATTTTCGTGACCGGCGGCGTCGTCTCCGGTCTGGGTAAAGGCATCACCGCCGCCTCTCTGGGCCGACTGCTGAAGTGCCGCGGCCTCAAGGTGGCCAGCCAGAAGCTGGACCCCTACGTGAACGTGGACCCGGGTACCATGAGCCCCCTGCAGCACGGCGAGGTCTTCGTCACCGACGACGGCACCGAAACCGACCTAGACCTGGGCCATTACGAACGCTTTATCGACGAGAACCTGAACAAGTATTCGAACCTCACCACCGGCAAGGTCTACTGGAACGTGCTGAACAAGGAGCGTCAGGGCGCTTACCTCGGCCAGACCGTTCAGATCATCCCCCACATCACCAACGAGATCAAGAGCTATATCTACAATCTGGCCTCTTCCACCGAGGCCGATGTGGTCATTACCGAGATCGGCGGCACCACCGGCGACATCGAGAGCCAGCCCTTCCTCGAGGCCATCCGTCAGGTGGGCCTCGAGCAGGGCAAGGAGAACTGCTGCTTCATCCATGTGGTGCTGGTGCCTTACATCTCCGGCTCCGATGAGTACAAGTCCAAGCCCGCACAGCACTCCGTCAAGGAGCTGCAGGGCATGGGCGTCAGCCCCGACATCATCATCCTGCGCGCCGACGGCAGCGTGGGCAGCGACATCCGCCGGAAGATCAGCACCTTCTGCAACGTCAAGCCGGAGTGCGTCATCGAGAACCTGACCATGCCCAGCCTCTACCAGTGTCCGCTGATGCTCCACACCGGCGGCCTCGACGACGTGGTGGTCAAGCAGCTGCATCTGGACGTTCCCCCCGCCGACCTCACCGAGTGGAAAGAGATGCTGGCCCGGATCGCCACCCGCAGCAAGACCTGCACCATCGCCCTCGTGGGCAAGTACGTCAAGCTGCATGACGCCTATCTGTCCGTCATGGAAAGCCTCTACCACGCCGGCTTCGAAAACGACAGCCAGGTGGAGATCAAGTGGGTCGAGAGCGAGGACCTGCCCGACCAGGCAGCCTGCAAGGAAGCCTTTGCGGACGTGGACGGCATCATCGTCCCCGGCGGCTTCGGCGACCGCGGCATCGAAGGCATGATACAGGCCGCACAGTACGCCCGCGAGAACGATGTTCCCTACTTCGGCATCTGCCTCGGTATGCAGATCATGGTCATGGAGTTCGCCCGCCACGTTCTGGGCTACGCCGACGCCAACTCCAGCGAGTTCACCCCCGAGGGTCATCACAACGTCATCGACCTGATGGCCGACCAGCAGGGCAACATCCCTAAGGGCGGCACCATGCGTCTGGGCAAGTACCCCTGCACCGTCCTGCCCGGCACCAAGATGGCCGAGTGCTACGGCCAGAGCGAGATCTGGGAGCGCCACCGCCACCGCTACGAGTTCAACAACGACTACCGTCAGGAGATGCAGGACGCCGGTCTGGTCATCTCCGGCACCAGCCCCGATGGCCGCCTTGTGGAGACCGTGGAGCTGCCGGGCCGTGACTTCCACCTCGGCGCACAGTTCCACCCCGAGTTCAAGAGCCGTCCCAACCGCGCACATCCCCTGTTCAAGGGCTTTGTCGCAGCGGCGCTGAAGTTCAAGAAGGGCAAGATGGGGCACTGAGAGGTTGTACGAAGGCAAACCTGACCCTAAACCCAAAAGCACCCGCTTTCCACATCACTGTGGAGAGCGGGTGCTCTTTTTGCTATGATGCTATGTAGCCGTGCTTACTTGCTGGCCTTCGTGGTCTTCTTACGAGTAGCGGTCTTGCGGGCAGGCTTTGCAGCAGGAGCAGCCTCGGCGGGCTTTTCCTCGGCCTTGGCGGGTGCGGCTTCGGCCTTTGCCCCAGCGGACTTCGCAGCAGTCTTGGCGGCGGTCTTCTTTGCCGCAGGCTTTCTGGTGGTCTTCTTCACAGCAGGTGCAGCCTTTTCCTCAGCCGGCTTTTCCTCGGCGGGAGCAGCGGCTTCGGCCTTGACCTCAGCGGGCTTTTCCTCCGCCTTGGGGGCGTGCTTTGCGCGGTCCTTCACCTCGGAGATGGTCCACAGCTGGTCCTCGCCGGCAGTCTCCTGCCAGATCTGGAGCACAGCGCCGTCCGCAGTACCCATGCCCACGGTGTCGATGCACTTGCCGGCAGCCCACATGGAGCGCAGGCGGACGGTGCCGGCCGGGGTGGGCTCCATCTTCCACATCTGGGAAGTGCCGCCCACGTCCTCCCATAGGTGGAGCCAGGTGCCGTTTGCGGTGCCGGTCATCATCAGGTCGATGAGCTTGCCGGAAGCGCGGTTGCGGATACGGTAAACGCCGTCGCCCTCGCGGACGAAAGCCCACTCCTGCTCGGGCTTGCGCTCGTACTTGCCCAGACGGATGTTGCCGCCGTCCTTGACGCTCTCCACAGCCTGAATGACGCTGCCGGTCTTGGCGGCGATGGTGTAGAAGCGGTCTGCTTCAATGATAGTCTGTGCCACAGATTTCATAAGATTTCCCTCCGTATCCCGGGGCAGGATCTCCCCGGAACTCTTCTCTGCGCTGTTTTTTATCTTCGCGCTTTTGTTCCTTTCCATAAATTATACCACTTGACGTGATTTTCTACAAGCAATTCGACCTTTCTTTGGCAAATTTGCCAAAAGGCATTCCATTTTCTCCTGCTTTTGCACTCAATACCCTAACTTTTTGAGGCAACGGCGACGACCGCCGCCAGCGGCGGAAACAGGGAGGAGCTGTTGGGGCCGCGGCCAGCAGGATGCAAGCGACAGCGCGGCAGACGCTGGGAGCCGCAACCCGGTCACCGTATCTGAGGAGAAAGCTTCCACCGTGCCTGCCCGCACTGCTGTCTCGACATTTCCCCCGACCTGCGCTATACTTATCATATATCTGCATTTTACCCGTTCTTTGCGCAAAGAGCGGTATTTTCTTTGATTTCCGAAAGTGAGGTATCACTTCATGCCGTCTTCCCCCCGCACCGCATCCGACGCCGCCGAGCTGGAGCGCAGCAGGCTCCAGTTCGAGAAAATGACCCAGACCCCCGTGCCGAAGCTCATTCTCGGCCTCGCGGCCCCCACCATCCTGAGTATGCTCATCACCAGCATCTACAATCTGGCCGACACCTTTTTTGTGGGCCAGCTGTCCACCAGCGCATCGGGCGCGGTGGGCGTCGTGTCGAGCCTGATGGCCATCATTCAGGCCCTCGGCTTCATGCTGGGCCACGGCGCGGGCGGCATCATCAGCCGCAGCCTCGGCAGTCAGGACACCCATGCGGCCACAAAGTTCGCCTCCACCAGCTTCTTCACGGCACTGACCTTCGGCGCAGTGCTGGCCGTTCTCGGTCTCGCTGCCCTGCCCGACTTCATGATGCTGCTGGGCAGCACCGACACCATCCTGCCCCACGCCTGCGCCTACGCGCGGCCCATCCTCATCGCGGCCCCGCTCATGATGTCGAGCCTCGTGATGAACAACATCCTCCGCTACGAGGGCAAGGCCAGCTTCGCCATGATCGGCCTCGTCACCGGCGGTGTGCTCAACATCGTGCTGGACCCCGTCTTCATCTTCGGCCTCGGCATGGGGACCGGCGGCGCAGGCACGGCCACCGCTCTGAGCCAGAGCATCAGCTTCTGCATCCTGCTTTCCATGTTTCTGCGGGGCAAGACCGTCAGCCGATTCCGCATCACCCAGGTCACCCGCAGCGCCCGGGACTTCGGGCAGATCTTCTTCAACGGTGCGCCCAGCTTCGGCCGTCAGGGCCTGAACAGCATCGGCAGCATGCTGCTGAACGTCGCTGCCCGCAACTACGGCGACGCTGCCGTGGCCGGCATGAGCATCGTGTCCCGCATCTTCCAGTTCGTGCTGTCGGTGGCTATCGGCGTCGGACAGGGCCTGCAGCCTGTAGCGGCCTTCAACTACGGCGCCCGCCGCTTTGCCCGGGTGCGGAAAGCGGCCATCTTCACCATCTCGACGGCTTTCGTCTTTATGGCGGTGCTCAACTCCCTCTGCTGGTTCAACGCCGAGCCCCTCATCCGCCTCTTCCGCGATGACCCCGAGGTCACCGCTGTGGCCCTGCCCGCCCTGCGGTATCAGTGCGTCGCCATGTTCTTACAGCCCGTCATCATCGTGACGAATATGATGTTCCAGTCCATCGGCAAGTCTGGCCGGGCTACCTTCCTCGCCTGCTGCCGTCAGGGCGTCTGCTTCATCCCGCTCATCCTCACCCTGCCCCGCATCTGGGGTCTGAGCGGCATTGAGCTGTGCCAGCCCATCGCCGATGGCCTCACCTTCTGCATCTCGGTGCCTTTCCTGCTGCCCTTCCTGAAGGAATTGAAGGAACAGGGAGACGAAGAATAAGCTTGTCATAAAACTGTAACCAGACCCGTCCACATTTCTGCAATGAAATGTCCGGGTCTTTCGTATATACTATAGATGGGAAAGTCAAATTCTGGGAGACTGTGAGGTGTTTCTATGAAGACCACTCTGCTTCGACTCAGCCGCCGCGCCGCCTGCCTCGTGCTGGCGGGCGGGCTGCTGACGAGCTGTTCGCTGCTGCCTGCGGCGTCGCCCCGGCACGAGGGGACGGCGTCCTCGCAGGCTCCGCAGTATTACAGCGACGCATGGCTCAGCGACGACTCGCTCCACTACCTCTACTCTTACGCCGGGAGCGGCGGCGGCACCATCCTCCGGGGCGGCAGGGTGCTCTACAAAGCCAGCAGCTCCGACAGCATCCAGCTGCTGAGGGACACCCTCACCGGCGAGACGGGCCACTACCTCGTGGCCCACTCCATCCTTGGCACGGAGAAGCGCACTTCCACCCTTTACGACGCCGACGGCAATCCGGTCATGACCTTTCCCTACGCCGTGAACGCCACCCTCTCGGGCGGGCTGCTCATCCTGCGGGACGACGCTGACATCTGGGCCTTCGAGAACGGCACCACCGGCGGCACTCGGGTATACGACCTCGCCACAGGCGCCCAGCTTCCCGTACCCGAAACAGCGCTCGACTGTCTCGTGGTGGACGAGGGCGGCCAGCGCCTCATCTTCAACTGCTACGACCTGCCCGAGGGCCTTACTTACGCCTACGACGACCCCGACCAGAAGCTCCACCAGTATGTCCTCATCACCGACCGGGAGGGCAATGTGCTGATGCGGGAGGACGGCTGCACAGCCAGCTCCCTCGCATCGTATCGCGGCGGCTTTGCCGACTGGCTCGATTTGAGCTGGTTCCGCAGCTCAGACTGGGGCATCACCCGCGAAGCCCTCTACAACGTCACCACCGGCGAACTGCTCACCGGCGAAGAGGACAGCGCCGTCTCGGCCTGCGGCGTGGGCGTTGCCTGCCTCCAGAGCCGTCAGGACAGCCGCTCCGTCCTCTACGATTTGAACGGCGGCGAGGCCGTGGAGCTGGGCCGCTTCGACTGGGCCGTGAACACTTACACCCCCGGCTGCGTCGTCCTCTCCGGCAGCGATGACCCGGACAGCCCCTACACCCTCATCGACCTCGCCAGCGGTGAGAGCATCGGCGTCCAGCGAAGAGACACGGACTACCGCTCCGGCAACGTCGCTGTGCTGACGACGGACAACATCCTCAAGGTCTACGACGGTACCACCGGCGCGCTGCTGACCGACGTGGAGGCAGCGCCCGTGGAAGAAGCACAGTACATCAGCGTGACGGCCCTGCCCGACGGCTACGCCCTGCTGCAGTACGACGACGAAAACTACAACACCATCGCCATCCAGACCTACGGCGGAGAGGGTCTGCTCTGGTCGTCCGCCGGTGAGGCCCAGCAGTACACCTACGCTTCCTACCTCACCAGCACCGCCAGCGGCCCTCTGCTCACAGCCCGCCGGGACAGCCGTGACGGCAGCAGCCTCTACGATGTGCTGGACATGGAGGGCAATCTGCTTCTCCGCCGCCTCGGCAGCTGTTACAATATCGACGGCCTGCCCGACGACTGCTTTATCGCGCGGCAGGGCTTCGACTACGGCCTGATGGACTCCACCGGCCAGTGGCTCTACCGCGAAAGCATCTTCTCCTCCCCCAGCGACGACGCTGGCGGGGGCTACCTGTACTGACACGGAGGATTTTGATATGAAAGAGATGATCTCCCGCCGCAGCTTCCTGCACGTGATGGGCCTCGGCTTCGGGGCGGCGATGCTCACCGCCTGCAATACCGGCACGGCGGACTCCCCCGCCGACTCTCCGGCGGCGTCCGTCCCCGACCCGGACACGCCCGTCCCCTTCCTGACCGAGGACGAGTTCCCCCGCCTCGACGGCTCCACGGCCTGCATCCCCCTGATGGCCCAGATGAAGGCTGATGTCACCGGCATGGACCTTCTCGAGGCCCAGACCAGCATCACCGTCAGCACCACGGCCTATGCGTGGGAGAACTTTGGCCTCTGGTCCCGCAGCGACAGCGAGGACTACGGCGCACAGCTGCTCATCGTCTACGAGGCCCCCGAGTACGTCAAGGAAGAGCTGGCCGAGGCCGACGCAAAGCTCGAGCAGAAAGCCATTGGCCGGGACGCGCTGGTGTTCATCGTCAACGAAGAGAATCCCGTCCAGAGCCTGACCCAGCAGCAGCTGCGGGATATTTATGCGGGCCGCATCACCAGCTGGAAGGACGTGGGCGGCGCGGACTCCCCCATCGTGGCGTTCCAGCGGGGCGTGGACTCGGGCAGTCAGACCCTCTTCAAAAAGCTGCTCATCGACAAGGGCGACGGCCAGCTGATGGCCGCGCCCACCGAGCTTGCCCCCGCCGACATGGGCGGCCTCGTGGACAGCATCGCCGAGTACAACAACTCCGCCAACGCCATCGGCTTTTCGGTCTACTACTACATCGACCAGATGTACTCGAAGCCCGGCCTCCGCCTGCTGGCCGTGGACGGCGTGACCCCCGGCAATGACACCATCGCCGATGAGAGCTACCCGCTCTGCAACGAGTTCTACGCAGTCGTCCACGCGGACGCCGCCCCCGACAGCCCCCAGCGGAAGGTCTACGACTGGCTGGATACCGACGAGGGACGCAGGTGCATCGAGAAGGCGGGTTATGTAGCAGTGGATTAAACCTCTCCGTCATCGCTGCGCGATGCCACCTCCCCTACCGAGGGGAGGCCTTGGCATTTCGTGAAGCTTCGCCTCTTCGCCAGAGGCTCCCCTACCAGGGGCAACGGCGACGACCGCCGCCAGCGGCGGAAACAGGGAGTCGCCGTTGGGGCCGCGGCCAGCAGGATGCAAGCGGCAGCGCAGCAGACGCTGGGAGCCGCAACCCGGCCTTGTCTGCGAAGCAGACTGAGAGGTTGTACAAAGGACAGCCTGCCAATTATACAAAAGCGTCCCCGGGATTTTTTCCGAGGACGCTTGCTTTTTATTACACCACCAAACACCACAGCGGCGTCGTGATGAGCGACAGCACCGTCGAGATGGCCGTACACTTGCTGGCGAAGGTGGAGTCTGCGCCGTACTTCTCGGCGAGGATGGTGGTGGTGCCGCCCATCGGCATACCGGCCAGAACGACGGCCACGCCGGTGGCCAGCTGGCCCACATGGGCCGCGCGGCATCCCACCAGCACCACCAGCGGCATCAGGAAGAGCCGGATGATGCAGTAGATGATGGCGTCCTTGTCCAGCAGCGGGTGAAGGTCGCGGCTGCCGATGATGGCCCCGATGAGGAACATCGACATGGTCATGTTGCAGTTGCTGGTACACTGGACGGCCTTGCCGAGGAAGGTGGGCAGCTGCCACTGGGTCAGCATGATGACCATGCCCACGAACACCGACGCGATGCAGGGGTGGGTGATGGTCTTGCGGAGCACTGCGAGGCGGTGCTTTTTCTTTTCCTCGGGCGTAGCGGGGGCGGCATCCTGCATGAAGTAGGACACCCCCACCGACCACATCACGATGCGCTGGGGGATGAGGTAGAACGACGTCAGCAGCAGCCCTACCCCGCCGAAGAGCCCCTCCGCCAGCGGGCTTCCGAGGAAGCCCGCGTTGGAGCAGACCGTGCCGTACTGCATGACGGCCTTCCGCGCGAAGGGGTAGCGGTTGTAGCACACTGCGCAGACGACGCCGTAGAGCACCTGCAATAAAATCGACAGGATGAGGATGTCCCGGGTGCTGCGGAAAATTTCCGCGTTGAACTCGATGCGGAACGACTGGATGATGTTTGCAGGCAGGATGATGAAGAGCAGCAGGTCGGTCAGACAGGCGCGGCCCTGGTCGGTGATGAGCTTTTTCTTTGCCAGAAAAACGCCGATGGCCAGCAGAAGCATCATCTGCGCCTGCAGGTCCAGCATGGTGGAAAATTCGGGCATGGTATCCCCTTTCATTTGGACGTTCTTTGCTTAGCTGAACCAATTATAATCGCGTGATGAGCCGATTTCAATACCCGCGCCCCGCCGGGCGGCATGATTTTTCTGAATGGCGGCGATGCAGTCGGAGACATAAAAGCAAAAGCCCCACGACACACGCCGCTTTTCAGCGGTATATCGTAGGACTTTTTGGAGCTGGTGACAGGAGTTGAACCTGCAACCCACTGATTACAAATCAGTTGCGCTGCCATTGCGCCACACCAGCGAGTATTGTTTGCACAGGGTACTTTAGTAGAATACCAGAAACCTCCCCGCTTGTCAATATCTTTGTCTGCCCCCCGGCCCGCGTCCCACCGGGTGACGGCGCTGGCGCTGACAGCCGCAATGGTGGCCGGCATGGCCGCACCGGCGTATGCGGATGTCTATTACATAGGCGATGGTAACATCACCATCACCAAAGACGAAAGCGGCACCTATGTCAAGCACGCCAACAGCAAAGATAAAACCAAGGGTGATTTAGACAACGGCGAGATCACCATCAAGGGCGGCAAGCGCTCAGAGGATACCCCCGCCCCCGGCAGCGGCTCTTCTGAAGGCACCACCCCCGCAAAATCTCCCGCCAAATCCATGTCGGCCACGCCCCCATCAGAAGACAGCGAAAACAATGACATGGTCTACCTCGGCGACACCAAGGGCAGCGGCGAGGAAAACAAGAACCAGCCCGACAACAACACCACCGGCGGCGAGGAAAACGAGAACCAGACCGGCGACACCACCGGCGGCGAGGAAAACAAGAACCAGACCGGCGACACCACCGGCGGCGAGGAAAACGAGAACCAGACCGGCGGCACCACCGGCGGCGAGAAAAACGAGACTGATTTCACGAAAAAGACCCAGCCCAGCAGAAGCCCCGTGCTGGAAAGCCAGATCACGTACACCGGCCCATCCCTCAATGTCGCCGACGCCAATGACGACGAAGAGACCCCGAACGAATCGACCACGGCCTTGAAGCGTGCTGCGGAAAACTTCAGGAACACAGCCGAAAACGTCACCAACTACGTCATCCGCATCATCAACAAGGCCACAGGCAATGACAATACCCTCAACGTGACGCTGAAGGATGTCAACATCGATGCCAGCAGTAGCAAGACCAACGACGCCGCCCTCAGCGTCGAGGGCGCGGGCGACACCAAAATCACGCTCGTGGGCGACAACAAGCTGACCAGCGGCAACCAATGCGCCGGCCTCGAGCACAACGAAGAGAGCACGGGTACCACCGGCAAACTGACCATCACATCCGGAACAGATAAGAATGGCAACAACACCGGCAGCCTGACTGCCACAGGCAGTGGTGCCTCTGCTGGCATCGGCAGCGTCACGTTTTTTCTCGGCAGCGGTGCCGGCATCATTGAAATAGCAGGTGGCACCATCACCGAGGCCATCGGCGGCGACGGCGGCGCAGGCATCGGCAGCGGCGCAAACTCCTTCGGCACTACCACCGTCAACATCACCAGCGGCACCATCAAAAAAGCGCAGGGCGGCAAAGGCAACTTTTACGCCGGCCACGGCATCCACAGCGACAGCACCCTGAACATCTCCGGCGGCACCATCGAAAACGCGCAGGGCGGCAACGGCAACTATTACGGCGGCCACGGCATCTACAGCGACAGCACCCTGAACATCTCCGGCAAGGCCTTCATCCAGAACGCCAAGGGCGGCGACGGCGGCACCGAAGGCGGCAGCGGCATCCGCAGCGACAGCACCCTGGACATCTCCGATCAGGCCTCCATCCAGAAAGCCACCGGCGGCGAAAGCCAATCTACCGGCGGCAGCGGCATCTACAACCACGGCAAGCTCACCATCTTCGGCGGCACCATCGGAACCGCACAGGGCGGCGAAGGCAAGAGCAGCGGCAGCGGCAACGGCGGCCACGGCATCTATAGCAAGACCATGGAGATCCTTGGCGGTATCATCCAAAAAGCCATCGGCGGCAATGCCAACGGGAACACCTGCACCGGCGGTAGCGGCATCCACAGCGACGGTACTCTCACCATCTCCGGCGGCGAGATACAGCAGGCTACCGGCGGCGACAGCACCGGCATCAGTGGCAAAGGCGGCACCGGCATCCGCGGCGATCAAGTTGTGAAAATTTCGGGCGGCGCCATCGGGTCTGCCAAGGGCGGCAGCGGCGACAGCGGCGGCGCGGGCATCGGCACGGGCGCAAAACCCGCCTTCGCTACCGAGATCAACATCTCCGGCGGCACCATCACCGAGGCCACCGGCGGCACCGGCGGCGCAGGCATCGGCAGCGGCTCGAACTCCTCCACGGCTACCACCATCAACATCATCGGCGGCACCATTAAAAATGCCACGGGTACGGATGGCGGCGCGGGCATCGGCGGTGGCCGCGGAGCCGGTGCCACCGTCACCATCTCGGGCGGCACCATCGGCTCGTGGGACCGTGGCACCCAAACTGCCAATAAGAATGATGGCGCGTTCAGCAGCGGCGGCGCAGCCATCGGCGGCGGCGCGGGAGCCTCCGACGACACCACCGTCACCATCTCGAAGGTCCTCATCCATAACGCCGAGGGCCGGGACGGCGGCGCAGCCATCGGCGGCGGCAAAAACTCTTCCGGCGAGACCAAGGTCAACATCACTGGCGGCAAGGTCAACGCTTCCACCGGCTACGGCAATGGCGGCGCAGGCATCGGCGGCGGCAAAGAGTCTTCCGGCGCGACCAACATCGAGATCACCGGAGATGCGCTCGTGTCCGCAGGTAGCAGCGGCAGCGCAGCCATCGGTTCGGGCGAATCCTCCACCGGCGAGACGACCATCAACATCCACGATACGAATCCCGAAAAGGGTGTCAAAAGTGCTTTTGCCTACGGCGGTGCCGGCATCGGCAGCGGTCGTTACGCCAAGGGCAAAACTTACGTCACCATCAGCAACGCGTCTGTGAGCACTCTGGAGACCCCCGCTGCTTCCACTAATACCTCGGGCGCAGGCATCGGCACCGGCTACGGCTCTCAGAGCAACGCCGACATCACGATAACAGAGAGCACGGTAAAGGCCGTCGGCGGCACCGGCGCAGCCATCGGCAGCGGCAGTGAAGGAGACGTCTTCAGTCCTCCTACAGGTGATCCGAACACCTTCAAGACCATTATCCGTATCACTGACAGCAACGTCACAGCCTCCAGCGGCCCCAGTGCAGCCATCGGCAGCGGCAGCTATTCTACCAACGCCACGGATATCCACATCAACGGCGGCAAAATCGAGGCTTCGAATTATTCTGGTTCTGCCATCGGCAGCGGCAATAGAGCCAAGGGCAACACCGACATCCTCATCAAGGGTGCAACAAAAGTTACTGCCAAGGGCGGCTCCACCGCTGCGGGCATCGGCAGCGGCAACGGCAGCAACGGCAGCACCATCATCAACATCGAGGGCGGCACTATCACGGCTGAGGGCGGCGGCAAAGAGAACGGGTCCTGCCAGGCTTCCGGTGCCGGCATCGGCTCCGGCGGCAACGCCCTTAATAAGACCACCATCAACATCAAGGGCGGCGAAATCACGGCCACGGGCGGCGGCAGCCTTGACTCTCGCAATCACTCCGACAAGTGGCTCAGCGGCGCAGGCATCGGCTCCGGCTCCAACGTCTCCGGCGAGACCGAGATCAATATCTCCGGCGACAGCACCATCAAGAGCGCTTCGGGCGGCAAATACGGCGGCGCAGGCATCGGCAGCGGCAGCTACAGTGGCAGCACACCCGACAACAAGAAGGGCGCTGTCACCATCAACATCACCGACGGCACCATTGAAAAGGCCACGGGCGGCGGCGAGTATGTGCCCAGCTCTAAGCGCTGGTATAGCGGCGCGGGCATCGGCGCAGGCCTGAATGCCGGCACCACCACCATCAACATCAAGGACAACGCCCATATCGTCAGCGCCACGGGCGGCAAATACGGCGGCGCAGGCATCGGCAGCGGCAGCGGTGACACCAAAAACGACAGCAAGAAGGGCGCTGTCACCATCAACATCACCGACGGCACCATTGAAAAGGCCGAGGGCAAGGACGGCGGCGCCGGCATCGGTTCGGGCTATTACGGTCGCTCTTCCACGGTCAACATCTCCGGTAACGCCGAACTCAAAGACGTCAAGGGTGGCAATCTCGCTGCCGGCATCGGCTCAGGCTATGACTCCGGCAAGGTGGACGTCGTGATCGACGGCGGCACCATCATCGCAACGGGCGGCGATTCCGCTGCCGGCATCGGCTCGGGCCATAATAGCCGCAGCAGCGTGATTATCAAGAGCGGCACGGTCAACGCCGCAGGCAACGGCACCGGTGCCGGCATCGGCGGCAGCGACAACAACAACTCCAGCAGTATCACGATAACCGGCGGCACCATCATCGCCAACGGCACCGGCGAAGCCCCTGCCATCGGCGGCGGCAGCGTCTCCATCAGCAATGCCGACGCCCCGCTGGACATCACCGCAACCGCCCCCGACGCCGCCAATGCCATCCAAAGCAACGACGGCAAGACGCTGGACAAGGTCATCAGCCTCATGGAAAACGGCAAGAAGGGCCTCGTGAAGCTCGTAGAGAGCGGCACCAACAGCCTCTCGCGGCTCTTCCACAACGGTGTCTACGCGGCCAGCCATTCCACTTCTCACTCCCCCGACCGCGTAACGCCCGAGATGAGTGAGGCAGAAAAGGCCAAGTACGGCGACATCGCTTCTGTCCACAACTGGAAAGTCAGCGACCGTCAGGAGCCGAACTGCGGCAAGGACGGCTACATCGAATACACCTGCATGGTGGACCACTGCGGCACCACGTTCCGTCACACTCTCCCCGCCACCGGCCAGCACACCTGGAACGAGGGTGTCGTCACGAAGGAGCCCACCTGCACTGAGCTGGGCGTGCGCACCTTCACCTGTACCGTCTGCCACAATACCCGGACTGAGGACATTGAGGCCCCCGGCCACGAGTACGGCGAGTGGGTCATTGACCGGGACGCTACCTGTGTCAAGGAAGGCTCCAAACACCGTGATTGTGTGCGCGGCGACGCTACCCAGACCGAGAGCATCCCCGCCACCGGCCAGCATCAGTGGAAAGTCCTCTCCACGACAGCGGCTACCTGCGGCCAGGACGGCACCGTCACCTACCAGTGCGAGGTCTGCGGCGATACGAAGACCGAAACGCTCAACGCCACCGGCCAGCACAGCTACGGCGCGGGCGTCGTGACCAAGGCCGCGACCTGCGCCGAGCCGGGCATCATGACCTATACCTGCGTCGTCTGCGGCGCTCCCAAGACCGAGAGCATCCCGGTGGATAAGAGCACCCACAAGTGGGATGCAGGCGTCGTCACGAAGGAGCCCACCTGCACTGCCGACGGCGTGCGGACCTTCACCTGTTCCGTCTGCGGCGATACCCGGACTGAGGCCATCAAGGCCCTCGGCCACGAGTACGGCGAGTGGGTCATCGACCGGGACGCTACCTGTGTCGAGGAAGGCTCCAAGCACCGTGATTGCATCCGTGGCGACGATACCCAGACTGAGGCCATCCCCGTCAGCAAGACCCACACCTTCGGCGAGTGGGTCATCACCAAAGAGCCCACCTGCACCGAGAAGGGCGAGCGCCAGCGCAGCTGCACCATCAGCGGCTGTGTCGTCACTGAGACGGAGGAGCTGCCCGCCCTCGGCCATCAGTGGAGCGACTGGACGCCTGTCAAAGGCGACAGCAGCCGCGAGTACCGCATCTGCGAGGTCTGCAATGAGGTGGAGTACCGCGATGTCTCCCACAACAGCGACAGCAGCATCTCCACCGGTCTGCGTGTCCTCGACCCGGCCCAGACCAATATCATCCAGAACGTCCAGCTGGTCCAGCTGAGCCAGATCAACCATACTCTCTACATTTATGTCGCTCAGGAGACGGCGTCCCTGCAGGGCGACCTTTCCGATTTGACCGACCTCCGCTCTGAGAACATCAAGACCGTTGTCTTCTCCACCGTAAGCTGCACTTCTACCCTCTCCCTCTCCGATGTTGCAGCCCTCGGTGCGGGCAGCACACCTTTCGCCCTCAGCCACAGCGGTTCCACCGCCACCTTCACCGTGGGCGGCGCAGACCACAGCGCACTGCTGAGGTAAGCAGATTGCCATCCTCCATTCCTTCCACATAACGACCAAGGCCCCCGCAGTTCTGTTCCAAACTGCGAGGGCCTTGGCGTTTTATTATGATAAAATTTTACTTCAGCTCCCGCTGTACGGCAGCGAAGTCCTCGAGGGTCAGGGCCTCGGGGCGGATGCGGGCGTCGAAGCCCGCCGCCTCGATGGCCGCGATGACCTTATCTTTCGGCAGGCCGAGGCCGCTGGCGATGGCGTTGGCGGCGGTCTTACGGCGCTGGCCGAAAGCGGCACGGATGAGGGCGAAGTAGCCGTCCTCGTCCTCCACCTGTACGGCGGGAGTGGGGCGGATGTCCATCCGCACAACGGCGCTGGTGACCTTCGGGGCCGGGTAGAAGCTGCCCGGCGCGGCGGTGAACATCAGTTTTGAGGTGGCGTAGTAGCTCACGGCACAGCTGATGGCGCTGGACGCCCGGGTGCCGGGGGCAGCGGCCAGACGGTCGGCGGCCTCCTTCTGCACCATGACGGTGAGGTTCTGGATGGGCAGGCGGTCGCCCAGCAGCTTCATGACGATGGGGCTGGTGATGTAGTAGGGCAGGTTGGCGCAGACAGCCACCGGCATCCCGGGGAACTCCTCTTCGATGAGGGCGCGGAGGTCTACTTTCAGAACATCCTGCAATACCAGCTTGAAGTTATCCACGCCCGCCATGGTCTCGGCCAGCAGGGGCGGCAGGCGCTCGTCCACCTCGATGGACACCACCTTGGCAGCGCGCTGGGCCAGCTCTTTGGTCAGCACGCCGATGCCGGGGCCGATCTCCAGCACGCCCCAGCTCTTATCGACGCCGCTGGCATCCACGATCTTGGGCGGCAGGCCGGGATTGATGATGAAGTTCTGTCCAAAGCCCTTGGAGAGCGCGAAATCGTATTTTTCGCACAGGGTGCGGATAACGGAGAGGTCGGTCAGCTCCGGCATAGTGGTTTTCCTTTCTGTTTCTTGCTAAAACAGCAAAACCTCTCCGTCACGCCTGCAGCGTACCACTGCCCGGGTTGCGGCTCCCAGCGTCTGCTTCGCTGTCGCTCACATCCTGCTGGCCGCGGCCCCAACAGCGACTCCCTGTTTCCGCCACTGGCGGCGGTCGTCGCCGTTGCTCCTATCGAGGGGAGGCCTTGGCATTCCGCAAAGCTTACTCTCTTCGCCAGAGGCTCCCCTCGGTAGGGGAGCTGTCTGCGAAGCAGACTGAGAGGTTGAGCTATTTACACGACTAAAGTTATTTTTAAGAAGTGTTTACTGCGCACTTGCAGCCTCCTGCTCCCCTTCTGCACCGGCCTCGGAGGAAGCCTCTGCCTCCCCTGCGGCTTCGCTGGAAGCGGTGCTCTCGGCTGCGGCCTCCGAAGAGGCTGCGGCGGAGTCTGCGGCGATGTCAGCGTCGTTCACGCCGCCCACGGTGGTGACACCGGTGAGCTGCTGTGCGGTACTGACGGCGCGCTGTATCTGCGGGTCCGTGTCGAGGTTGTAGTCATAGTAGCTGGCCTGCTCGTCGGCAGTCAGCGGGCGCTCTACGTCCACGGTCAGGCCGGTGCCGTCGAAGCAGGAGCCGTCGCCGCAAATGAGCTTTGCCACCGTGACCACGACAGCGCTGCCGTCCGAGAGGCGCTGGGGGCTGCTCTGGATGGTGCCTTTGCCCATCGTGGTGCTGCCCACGAGGCGGGTGCCGCACAGGGTGCGCAGGCTGGACGCAAAGAGTTCTGCCGCACTGGCGGTGTTCTCGTTCACGAGGCAGACGGTGGGCTGGCTGATGACCGAGTCGCCGGTGCTGCTGCCCAGCAGGGTGCGGTTGCCTGCCTTATCCTCAGCGTAGGCCAGCACGCCTTCCGGCGCGACGAGTTCGATGCAGCTGATGGCGTCATCAAGGATGCCGCCGCCGTTGTCGCGCAGGTCGAAGATGAAGCTCTGGGCGCCGCTGGCGGTCAGGCTGCGGAGCGCAAAGTCCAGCTCACTGGGGGTGGAGTTGTCGAACTGCCAGATTTTGATATAGCCCACATTGCCCTGCACCAGCGCGGAATCGACGCTGTTGGCCGTAAAGCCGGAGTGGGTCAGATCGGCGGTGTGCTGGGCGTTCTCGCTGTCCAGCCAGCCTACATTGACGCTCGTGCCGCTCTCGCCCCGGAGTTTGTTCTGGACAGCCTCCACGCTGCCCAGACTTTTGATGTCTGCGCCGTCGATGGTGGTGATGTAATCGCCCCGCTGGAGGCCGGCCTCCTTGGCAGGAGACTCATCATACACTTTGATGACCTTGGCGTAGCCGGACTGGTCGATGGCCAGCTCCACGCCGATGCCCATCAGCTTGCCGCTCTGGGCGTTGAGCAGGTCGGTGTAGGCCGAGGCGGTGTAGTAGCGGGCGTACTTGTCGCCGGTACCCAGCAGATAACCGGCAGTCAGACGGTCGTACAGCACGGTCTCGTCGATGTCGTAGTAGTCGTTGGCGCGCACATAGCGGTCTACCTCGGCCACCTTGTTGTACATGCTCTCCTTTTCCTTCACGCTGGTGACGGTGTGGTCAAACAGCCGCATCGCCATCAGCATCGTGATGGAAAAAGTGACCGTCATTGCCAGAATGACGATGGTCACGGTCATCCCTACGGAAATTTTGCGGTTCATTCAGTGTCCTCCCCAGTTCAGACCAAAAACATCAGGATGACACTGCCCAGCACCGACAGCAGGAACACTCCTGCCAGAATCAGACAGCCCACCCGAAGGATACGCTTGCGTTTTTGCTCGTTCATTTCGCCTTGTGGCCTCCTTTGACCCCTCGACTTCAATTACAGTTGTGTTATCTTATCGGAATATAACCGCGGGGGTTGACCGCATTGGCCTTGGAGCCGCCCTTCCACACCTCGAGATGGAGGTGGTTGCCGGTAGAGTTGCCGGTGGAGCCCACATAGCCGATGAGGTCGCCCTGGTTGACATACTTGCCCGCCGACGTTGCCACCGAGCGCATATGGCCGTAGAGGGTGGAGTAGGCGTTGCCGTCTGTCATTTTGCCGTGATAGATGATGACATAGTTGCCGTAGCCGCCGCTGGACCAGCCGGCCACCTGCACATAGCCGCTGGCGGCTGCGTAGATGGGCGTGCCTGCGGGGGCGGCAAAGTCGGTGCCGGCGTGGAGTTTGTTGACGCCGGAGACCGGGTTTTTGCGCCAGCCGTACTCGCTGGAGATGCGGGTATAGCTCTTGAGCGGGCAGATAAAGCCGCTGAAGCTCAGCTGGGGCTTGCTGGCCGCTGCCGCTGCGATGAGCTTCTGGATCTCCTTCTTGACGGCCTCGTAGTTCATCTCGTCCGACTCGATGGCCGCCTGGGCGTTCTTCTGGGCCTGCTGGGCCTCAGCGGCGCTCAGACGGGCCTCCTTGACGCTGTTGTTGAGCTCGTTCTGCTTGGACTGCATCTGCTTGTTCTGGGCGTCCAGCTCAGCCTTTTTGTTCTGCAGCTGGGTGCGCTCCTCCACGAGCTGGGTGCGGTCGGCCACGAGGGCTTCCTTCGCAGCCTTCATGTTGTCGAGTATCTCGGTGTCCTTCACCGAGATGTCCTGCATGACCTCATTGAAGGTCAGAAGCTCGTACAGATCGCTCACAGCCCGGAGCATGGCGACGCTGCCGCCGTCCCGCAGCTCCTGCATCGCGGCCATATGGCTCTTGAAATCGTCCCACTGGTCGGCGATCTCCTGCTCTTTCCGGGCGATCTCATTCTGCTTGGCGGTGATTTCCTGCTCTTTGACGCCGATGTTGTTCTGCACCTCGGAGATCTGGCTCTTGAGAACGCTGATCTGGCTCTGGAGCACCGAAACTTTTTCCTTCAGCTCAGACTCGAGGGCCTTGGCAGCAGCTTCCTTCTTTTTGGCGTCGTTCAGCTCCGTCTTATGCTGCTTGATGGACGCAGAGATCTTGTCCAGCTTGTTCTGCAGCGAGCTCATGCTGGTGGCCGCACTGGCCGGGTAGACCGTCACGCTCAGCACGAGGCAGGCGGCGGCCAGAAAGGCGCAAGCGGCGCGCATCATGGCCGAATGGCCCGACGGCTTTGCGTGGCGGGGCGGATGATGCAGAACAAAGCCTGCGGAATGCTTGTCGTGGTACACAGTAGGCCCTCCTTACACGTTCAGGTGCTTGCGGATGGAGAACATACTGCCCAGACCGCCCACCAGAGCACCGCTCGCGAGGCTGTAGGTCAGGATGGTGGGCCAGACATTTTCCAGCGGCACCAGAGCCGTACCCATAAGCATCTGCCACAGGCCGCCCAGCGTGGGCGCCAGCTGAACGATGTAGGCATAGCCGCCGATGGTGGCAGCTGCCGTCAGGATGCCGGAGAGCAGGCCCATGGTCAGGCCCTCGATGACGAAAGGCAGGGTGACGAGGGCGTTGGTAGCGCCGACATACTTCATGATCTCGATTTCACGGCGGCGGGCAAAGACGCTCAGCCGGATGGTGGTACCCACCGTGATGATGCTGACAGCCATCAGCACCAGCACCACACCGCGCCCGACCTTGGTGACGGCCTGCTGGATCTCCACGAAGGTCTTGGTCATCTCGATGGGAGCCGTGACGCTGTAGACGCCGCTGATGTTCTCGAACTGCTTGCTGATGGTCTCCATCTGGCTCAGATCAGACAGGGAGACGCGGTAATTGGCCTTGAAAGGGTTGTCGTTCTCGAACTCGTTCAGCAGGGCGGCATAGTCGGACATATACCCCTTGTACTGGTTGAGGACGTCTTCTTTGGACATATACTGCACCCGGCTCACACCTGCGGTGCCGCTGAGGGCATTGCCCACAGACTGGATGGTGGCGTCATCGGCCTCGGGGTCCACGTAGACCACCATCTCGTTCTGGCTGCCCAGATAACTCACCATGCTGTCCACATTGACTTCAATGAGGCTGGCGAAGATGTTCAGGGTCATGCAGACGCTGAGGGAGGCGATGCAGGCGATGGTCATGGCCCAGTGCTTGCCGAGGTTGCGCACGCCGCGCCGGGTGAGGAACCCAAACGTAGAGATTTTCATACGTGTACCTCCTCGCCGAAACTGGCCGGAACATCGGAGATGATGCGGCCATGCTTCAGGGTGATGGTGCGGCGGTTGAAGCGGCGCACCAGTTCATGCTCGTGGGTGACGACAAGCACCGTGATGCCCATCTCGCTGACGCGTTCCAGCAGTTCCATCATCTCAAGGCTCATCTCGGGGTCGATGTTGCCGGTGGGCTCATCCGCAATGACGAGGCGGGGGCTGTGGGCCAGAGCGCGGGCCACGGCCACGCGCTGCTGCTCACCGCCGGAGAGGAACTCGGGGTAGACCTTTGCCTTATCTTCCAGATGCACCAGCTCCAGCATGTAGTTGACGCGCTCTTTGATGTCTTTTTTGCCGATGTTGGTGACATGCATGGCAAACGCCACATTCTCGTAGACCGTCATGGTGGGGATGAGGCGGAAATCCTGGAAGATGATGCCCATCTGGCGGCGAAGGAAAGGCACTTTGCCCCGGCGCAGCCGGGCGACGTCCTTGCCGTCCACCATGACGCGGCCCTCGGTGGGCAGCTCTTCGCGGAGGATGAGCTTGAGCAGAGTGGACTTGCCGGCGCCGGAGTGGCCCACCAGAAAGACGAACTCGCCGTCGTCTACATGGAAGTCGATGTCCTCCAGAGCGGGAGTATCACTCCGTTTGTATATCTTGGTGACATGTTCAAAATCTATCATGAGTATCTTGCTCCTGAAAAGTTTATTTGGCACAGAAGTTCCAGACCATTACAAAAGAAACCGGCCAGCATCGGGGTCGAGCGGCCGGTTTCGGCGTCCGCAGCCGGAGCGGCTGAGACGAAATATCAATATTTGGCCGGGTTGTTGGACAGGTACTTCTTGACCATGAGCGCTACCTTGAACACGATAGCGTCGTCGAACTCACGCAGATCCAGACCGGTCAGCTTTTTGATCTTTTCCAGACGGTACACCAGCGTGTTGCGGTGGACGAACAGGCCGCGGCTGGTCTCGGAGACGTTCAGGTTGTTCTCGAAGAAGCGCTGGATGGTGAACAGGGTCTCCTGGTCCAGGCTCTCGATGCTGCCCTGCTTGAACACTTCGCGCAGGAACATCTCGCAGACCGTGGTGGGCAGCTGGTAAATAAGACGTGCGATGCCCAGATTGTCGTAGCGAATGATCTGCTTCTCGGTGTCGAACACCTTGCTGACCTCCATGGCGATCTGTGCTTCCTTAAAGGAAGTAGCCAGGTCCTTCACGTTGGCGATGGGGGTGCCGATGCCCACGACAGCCTTGATGTAATGCTCGCCGGACAGGGTGTCCACGATGCTGGCGGCCAGCTTCTCCATATCGGTGCGGTCGATGCCCTTGCGGATCTCCTTGACCAGGACGGTGTCCGTCTCGCTGATGTTGAAGACGAAGTCCTTCTGCTTGTCGGGGAACAGGCTGCTCACCACGTCGTAAGCGGAAATGTCGCCGCCGCTGGTGACGCGGACGATGAACACCACGCGGGAGACGTCGGTGGCAAAGTGGAGCTCACGGGCCTTGGCGTAGATGTCGCCGGGCAGGATGTTGTCCAGCACCACGTTCTTGATAAAGTTGGCTTTGTCGAACTTCTCGTCGTGATACTGCTTGATGCTTTGCAGGCTGATGGACAGCACAGCAGCAAACTGGCCCGCAGTCTCGTCCGCACCTTCCACAAAAACGGCATAATCGTTATGCTTTGCGCTGGAGAACTGCTGGTAGGTGTAGCCATCCCGCACGAAGCGGTCACCGGCCGTCAGACGCTCTGCCATAAAGCCCTCGCGCACCTCGCCGATCAGATTCAGCTCCGAGCAGGAGATGACAGCGCCGGTCTCATCCACAACGCCGACCACGCGGTCGATCGCGTCCTTCATCTGGTAGATCACGCTCTGAAATACTCTATTGGCCATAAATGGATACCCCTTTTCCTCTCTTGTGCAAACCGCAGGTGGGCGGGATTGTGATTTTTAACAATTTCGCCGCATTACATTTTATATTTTACACAAAAGAATTTACTTTTGCAACATATTTCACCAAAAAAAATTCTTCTTTCTTGTTGAAATTATCTTTCGGGGTCATTTTCGGGCCAAAAAGAGCCTTTCTGCGTGGTTCTGAGAGCTATTTTACCGGTAAAATGTGATACTTTTTTGAAAAACGGGTGAAAAGCAGTCCTTTACCCCGTGGTAATTTTCGCCACCTCGTCAGCTGTCAGCTCCCGCCACTGGCCCGGGGCAAGGCTCTCGTCCAGCGCAAGCCCGCCGATGGCGTCCCGGTGCAGGGCGTTGACACCCGCACCGTAGACGCCGAACATCCGCTTGATCTGATGATACACGCCCTGCCTGAGCAGGACGCGGACCGTCAGCCCGTCGGGGGTGAGGGCGGACACTTCCGCCGGCGAAAGGGCCGTGCCGTCGGCAAGGGTAACGCCTGCGGCAAAGCCGGCCTTCATCTCTTCCGTCAGCGGGGTGTCGATGACAACGGTGTAGGTCTTGGAGACATGGCGCCTGGGCGCGAGGATGTCGTGGGCAAAGCCGCCGTCGTCCGTCAGCAGGACGAAACCGGTGCTGGTCTTGTCCAGCCGCCCGGCCGGGAACAGCTCCCGCCGGGGATAGGCATCCCCCACCAGATCCACGACCGTCGTGTCCCGCTTGTCGGTGGAGGCGCTGACGACGCCCTCGGGCTTGTTGAGCATAAGGTAGACGAACTGCCGGTAGGCCAGCGCCTTGCCGTCCACCGCCACGGCGTCAGCCTCTTTCAGCTGGGTGTCCCCTTTCTTGCAGACCGCGCCGTTGACCGTGACGCAGCCTTTCGCCAGCAGTGCCTTCGCCTCGCTCCGGGTGCATTGGGCCGTCTCGGCTAAATATTTATCGAGTCTCATGAAAACTCCTTCTGTGTGCAGAAAAGAGGCCGTTGCCTGCGGCAACAGCCTCTTTTCCTGTAAAATCACGTTTAGACGCTCAGGTTTGCGTGCTGTTCCACAGCATCCGGGTTGGCGTCAAAGATGGGCTTGAGGATGTGAGCAATGAACTCCTCCACCTGCTGGGGAGCGCGGCCCACAAAGTTCTCCGGCACAAGGCCCGCCGTGATTTCTTCCTTGGTCAGACCAAAGGCCGGGTCGGCGGCGATGCGGTCCACCATGTCGTTGGGCAGACCTTCTTCTTTGACCTGCTTGCCGGCGGCGATGGCGTGCTGGCGCAGACGCTCGTGGAGCTCCTGACGGTTGCCGCCCTTCTCCACGGCCTGCATCATGATGTTCTCGCTGGCCATGAAGGGCAGCTCGGCCATCAGGCGGCTGCGCACGACCTTCGGGTAGACCACGAGGCCGTCGGTGACGTTGAGCATGATGTTCAGGATGGCGTCGGTGGCGAGGAAGCCCTCAGCCATGGCAACGCGCTTGTTGGCGCTGTCGTCCAGCGTGCGCTCGAACCACTGTGTGCCGGTGGTGAAGCTGGGGTTGAGCACATCCACCATCAGGTAGCGGCTCAAAGCGCAGATGCGCTCGCAGCGCATGGGGTTGCGCTTGTAGGGCATGGCGGAGGAACCGATCTGGTTCTTCTCAAACGGCTCTTCCATCTCCTTGAAGTTGGCCAGCAGGCGCAGGTCGGTGGCGAACTTCATGCAGCTCTGGCCGATGCCGGCCAGTGCGTTGAGGATGAAGGCGTCCACCTTGCGGCTGTAGGTCTGGCCGGACACCGGGATGATAGCCTCGCTGTCGAAGCCCATCTCCTCAGCGATGGAAGCATCCACGGCGCGGATCTTGTCGGCGTCGCCCTTAAACAGCTCCATAAAGGAAGCCTGGGTGCCGGTGGTACCCTTGACGCCACGCAGCTGCAGGGTAGCCAGACGGTGGTCGATCTCGTTGAGGTCCATCACCAGCTCGTTGGCCCACAGGGTAGCGCGCTTGCCCACGGTGGTGGGCTGGGCGGGCTGGCAGTGGGTGTAGGCCATGCAGGGCATATCCTTGTACTCCTCGGCGAACTTTGCCAGCTTTGCCAGCACGCCGATGAGCTTCTTGCGCACCAGCTCGAGGCCCTGACGCATCACGATGATGTCGGTGTTGTCGCCGACATAGCAGCTGGTGGCACCCAGATGGATGATGCCTGCCGCCTTGGGGCACTGCTGGCCGTAGGCGTAGACATGGCTCATGACGTCGTGGCGCACCAGCTTCTCCCGCTCGATGGCGACTTCATAGTTGATGTCGTCCACATGAGCTTCCAGCTCGGCCACCATCTCGGGGGTGATATTGGTCAGGCCCTGCTTCATCTCGGCCCGGGCCAGGGCCACCCACAGGCGGCGCCAGGTGCGGAACTTGTTGTCGTCCGAGAAGATGTACTGCATCTCATCGGAGGCATAACGGGTGGAAAAGGGGCTGATATAACGGTCATGCTGAGACATTAGGATGTCCTCCTTGGGTAAGTTTTACGAAACCTCAACCTCTCAGTCTCGCTCCGCAATGACGGAGAGGTTTTCTCCTATTTTACCATCAAATCTTGAAATAGTCCACGCCGCCCTCGAAAATAGGCTGATACTTGTCGCCGGTGACGTTCTTGTACAGGTACTCGCCGCTGCGCTCCGAATGGCCCATCTTGCCGAAGACACGGCCATCCGGGCTGGTGATGCCCTCGATGGCGAGGACGGAGCCGTTGGGGTTGTACTTCATGTCCATGCTGGGGCTGCCGTCCTGATCGACGTACTGGGTCGCGATCTGGCCGTTGGCGATGAGGGTGTCCAGCACGCTCTGAGGTGCCACGAAGCGGCCCTCACCGTGGCTGATGGCCACGGTGTGCTGGTCGCCCACGCTGCACTTGGACAGCCAGGGGCTGCCGGTGGAGGCGATGCGGGTGCGCACCAGCATACTCTGGTGGCGGCCGATGGTGTTGAAGGTCAGGGTCGGGTCGCAGGCCGTGATGGGGCGGATGTCGCCGTAAGCGGCCAGACCCAGCTTGATGAGGGCCTGGAAGCCGTTGCAGATGCCCAGCATCAGACCATCACGGTGCTGCAGCAGGTCGCGGACTGCCTCAGTGACCGCAGGATTGCGGAAGAAGGAGGCGATGAACTTTGCGCTGCCGTCCGGCTCGTCGCCGCCGGAGAAGCCGCCGGGCAGCATGACGATCTGGCTCTCGTTGATGGCCTTGACCAGTGCCTCGCAGCTGGCGGTGACGTCAGCGGGGGTCAGGTTGCGGATGACCAGCACCTCGGGGTCCGCACCGGCGCGGGCAAAGGCATGGGCGGTGTCGTACTCGCAGTTGGTGCCCGGGAAGACCGGGATGATGACCTTCGGCTTTGCCACGCCGATCTTGGGCGCAGCGGGGGCTGTCAGGCTGCCGTTGATCTTCTCGACGGCGGGGCCGGCCTTGCGGTAGGGATAGACGGGCTCGAGCTTGCTCTCCCAGATCTCCTGCAGCTGAGCCATATCCAGCTTGTCGCCGCAGCACTCGAAGGTGTAGTCTGCGGTGGTCTCGCCCAGCAGCTCACCAGCCGGAGCGTCAGAGACCATCTCCAGCACGATGGAGCCGTACATGGGCTTAAACATATCGTGGGTGGTCATGTTGTTCATCATCTTGAAGCCGATGCGGTTGCCCAGACCCATCTTGAAGAGAGCCTCGGCCAGACCGCCATAGCCCACAGAGGAAGCAGCGGCCACCATGCCATCTTCCATCATCTGCTCAACTTTCTTATAGTTGGCCTTCAGGGAGAAGAAGTTGGGGCAGCCGGTGACGGGGTCCAGGATGGGCCGGATGAGGACGACGGTGCTCTCAGGCTTCTTGAACTCGGTAGAGACGACGCGGCCGGCCTTGCCGATGGCGGTTGCGAAGGACACCAGCGTGGGAGGCACATCCAGCTGCTCGAAGGAGCCGGACATGCTGTCCTTACCGCCGATGGAGGCGATGCCGAGGCCAATCTGCGCGTCCAGTGCGCCCAGCAGAGCGGCCAGCGGCTTGCCCCAGCGCTCCGGGGAAGTGCCAAGGCGCTCGAAGTACTCCTGGAAGGTCAGGTAGGCGTCCTCATAGCGGAAGCCGGAGGCCACCAGCTTGGTCACACTCTCGACGACGGCCATCCGTGCGCCCACATACTGGTTGGCGCTCATGAGGTAGGGGTTGTAGCCCCATGCCATGCCGGAGCAGGTGTTGGTCTCGCCGTCCACGGGCAGCTTTGCGACCATGGCGTTCTGGGGGGTCAGCTGGCATGCGCCGCCGAAGGGCATCAGCACGGTGGCCGCGCCGATGGTGGAGTCGAATCGCTCAGAAAGGCCCTTCTTGCTGCAGACGTTCAAATCGCCTACCATGTTCTTCATCTTCTGCTCGAAGGTCACGCCGGCCCACTGGGGCTGCCAGACAGTCCCCTTCTCGATGTGGACGTTCTGATGCTTCTCAGCGCCGTTGGAGTTCAGGAACTCGCGGCTGATGTTGACGATGGACTTGCCGTTCCACACCATGTTCAGGCGCTTTTCCTCGGTGACCTTTGCCACGGGGGTGGCCTCAAGGTTCTCCTCGGTGGCGATGGCGATGAACTTGTCCACGTCCTCAGGGGCCAGAGCCACGGCCATACGCTCCTGGCTCTCGCTGATGGCCAGCTCGGTGCCGTCGAGGCCGTCATACTTCTTGGTGACCTTGTTCAGGTCGATATACAGGCCGTCGGCCAGCTCGCCGATGGCGACAGAGACGCCGCCGGCACCGAAGTCGTTGCAGCGCTTGATCATCTTGCAGGCGTCCTCGCGGCGGAACAGGCGCTGCAGCTTGCGCTCGATGGGGGCGTTGCCCTTCTGGACCTCAGCACCGCAGTGCTCGAGACTGTCCAGCTTGTGGGCCTTGGAGGAACCGGTGGCACCGCCGACGCCGTCGCGGCCGGTGCGGCCGCCCAGCAGGACGATGACGTCGCCGGGAGCGGGGCATTCGCGGCGGACGTGGGAAGCGGGCGTTGCGCCCACAACAGCGCCGATTTCCATGCGCTTTGCCACATAGCCGGGGTGATAGATCTCATCCACCTGACCGGTAGCAAGGCCGATCTGGTTGCCGTAGGAGGAATAACCGGCGGCAGCGGTGGTCACCAGTTTGCGCTGGGGCAGCTTGCCGGGCAGGGTCTCACTGACGGGCTTGAGGGGATCGCCTGCGCCGGTGACGCGCATGGCCTGATAGACGTAGCTGCGGCCGGACAGCGGGTCGCGGATCGCGCCGCCGATGCAGGTGGCAGCGCCGCCGAAAGGCTCGATCTCCGTCGGGTGGTTGTGGGTCTCGTTTTTGAAGAGGAACAGCCAGTCCTCATCCTTGCCGTTGACGTCGCACTTGATCTTCACGGTGCAGGCGTTGATCTCCTCAGACTCGTCGAGGTTCTTCAGGATGCCCTGCTTTTTCAGTTCCTTGGCACCGATGGTGGCCAGGTCCATCATGCAGCGGGGCTTGTTCTCGCGGCCAAGGTCGGTGCGCATGGCCATGTAGCGGTCGAAGGCCTCCTGCACCACGGCATCGTCGATCTGGACGTCATCCAGAATGGTTCCGAAGGTGGTGTGGCGGCAGTGGTCCGACCAGTAGGTGTCGATCATCTTGATCTCGGTGATGGTCGGGTCGCGCTTCTCCGAGCGGAAATACTCCTGGCAGAACTTGATGTCGCCCAGGTCCATGGCGAGGCCCTTCTCGTCGATGAACTTTTTCAGGCCTGCCTCATCCAGCTCGTTGAAGCCGTCCAGCACCTCCACTTCGGTGGGGACGGGATACTTCATCTTCAGGGTAGCCCTGGTGTCCAGCGAAGCCTCGCGGGCCTCCACCGGGTTGATGACGTATTTCTTGATCTCAGCCACCTGCTCATCGGTCAGGGTGCCTTCCAGCAGGTAGACGCGGGCAGAGCGCACCAGCGGGCGGTCGCCCTGGCTGATGAGCTGGATGCACTCGGCGGCAGAGTCGGCGCGCTGGTCGAACTGGCCGGGCAGATACTCCACGGCGAAAGACACGCCGTCGGAGACGGGCAGCTCTGCGTAGGTGTTATCCACCGGCGGCTCACTGAACACGGTGGGGACGCACTGCTCAAACAGAGCCTCGTCGATGCCCTCCACGTCGTAGCGGTTGAGCAGACGCAGGCCGTTCAGCTCCTTGATGCCCAGCAGGGAGACAAGCTCATTGCGCAGGCTCTGGGCCTCGCCGTCGAAGCCGGGTTTCTTTTCAACATAGATACGATATACCATTGGGTATTTCCCTCCTGTATCGATTTCTTCTTCCGGGCTAAACCTCTCCGTCACGGCTGACGCCGTGCCATTGTCCGGGTTGCGGTACCCAGCATCCGCTTCGCTTTACTTGCGTATTGCTGACCGCGGCCCCAGCAACTCCTCCCTGCTTCCGCCACCGGCGGCGGTCGTCGTTGTTGCTCCTAACGAGGGGAGGCCTTGGCATACCGGAAAACTTCATCTCTTCGCCAGAGGCTCCCCTCGGTAGGGGAGCTGTCTGCGAAGCAGACTGAGAGGTTTATTCTTTCTCTGCCAGCGCTTTCAGCGCCCGCATCCCGATGTCGGTGCGCTTGTGCAGCTTGTCGAAGTGGATATGCTCCGCCGCCTCGTAGGCGATGGAGATGGCGCGGGGCAGGCCGGGCGCAGTGGCCGTCACACCCAGCACACGGCCACCGTTGGTGACGAGCTGGCCGTCCTCGGTGATGGCCGTGCCGGAGTGGTAGACCGTGACGTTCGGCTCATCGGGCAGCTGGCCGTCCACCAGACCGGTGATGGGCTTGCCCTTCTCGTAGGCCACCGGGTAGCCGCCGGAAGCGAGGATGACGCAGGCGGCAGCGCCGTCGGAGAACCTGACCTCGGTGTCGGCCAGCGTCCCCTCGGTGCAGGCGGTCATGACCTTGAGCAGGTCGCTTTCCAGCAGGGGCAGCACCACCTGAGTCTCAGGGTCGCCAAAGCGGCAGTTGTACTCGATGACCTTCGGGCCGTCCGGGGTGAGCATCAGGCCGAAGTAGAGGCAGCCCTTGAAGGGGCAGCCCTCAGCGTTCATGGCCTTGATGGTGGGCAGGAAAATTTTCTCCATGCACTCGGCAGCGATGGCCGGAGTGTAATAGGGGTTCGGCGCGACGGTACCCATGCCGCCGGTGTTCAGGCCGGTGTCGTGGTCGTTGGCGCGCTTGTGGTCCATGGAGGACACCATAGGCTTGACCACCTTGCCGTCGGTGAAGCTCAGCACACTGACCTCGGGGCCGGTGAGGAACTCTTCCACCACGACGTGGTTGCCGGAAGCGCCGAACTTTTTGTCCAGCATGATCTCCTTGACGCCCTCGGCGGCCTGCTCTTCGTTCTCGCAGATGAGCACACCCTTGCCCAGCGCAAGGCCGTCGGCCTTGATGACCACCGGGTATTTGCCCTCAGCCTTGATATACTCCATGACCTTGGCGGGGTCGTCGAAGGTCTCATACTTTGCGGTGGGGATGCCGTATTTCTTCATGAGGTCTTTCGAAAAGACCTTGGATGCCTCGATGCGGGCAGCGGCCTTGTCCGGGCCGAAAGCCGGGATGCCGACTGCCGCCAGCGCATCCACCATGCCCAGTGCCAGCGGGTCGTCCTGAGCCACCACGACGTAGTCGAACTTTTCCGTCTCCGCAAAGCCGACCATCGTTTCCACATCGGTGGCCTTGATGTTGACGCAGTGGGCGTCATAGCCGATGCCGCCGTTGCCGGGCGCACACCAGACTTCGCCGCAGTCGGGGCTTTTCTTCAATGCCTTGATGATGGCGTGCTCGCGTCCGCCGCCGCCAACGACCAGAATTTTTTTTGCCATTTTTATGCCCCCTTAGTGATGGAACAGCCGGATGCCGCAGAATGCCATTGCGATGCCGTACTTGTTGCAGGTGTCGATGACCTGCTGGTCGCGGATGGAGCCACCGGGCTGGACGATGGCCGTCACGCCGGAACGGCGTGCGCGCTCGATGTTGTCGCCGAAGGGGAAGAACGCATCCGAGCCGAGGCAGACGCCGGTGACGTGGCTCAGGTACTCTTTCTTTTCCTCAGCGGTCAGCGGCTCGGGCTGACGGGTGAAGGTCTCGGCCCAGACGTCGTCACCGATGACGTCCTCGGGGGTGTCGCCGATGTAAACATCAATGGCGTTGTCGCGGTTGGGCTTTGCCACATCGTCACGGAAGGGCAGCTCCAGCACCTTCGGCATATGGCGCAGCTGCCAGTTGTCGGCCTTCTGGCCTGCCAGACGGGTGCAGTGGATACGGCTCTGCTGGCCGGCGCCCACGCCGATGGTCTGGCCGCCTGCGGTGTAGCAGACGCTGTTGGACTGGGTGTATTTCAGGGTGATGAGGGCAATGATGAGGTCGCGCTTCTGCTCCTCGGTCACGGTCTTGTTCTCGGTGACCCAGTTGGTCAGCATGGTGTCGGCGTTGATGGCCAGCTCGTTGCGGCCCTGCTCGAAGGTGATGCCGTAGACCTGCTTGTGCTCCACGGGGTTCGGCTTGTAGGCCGGGTCGATGGCGACCACGTTGTAATTGCCCTTCTTCTTTCCAGCGAGGATGGTCAGTGCCTCCGGCTCATAGCCCGGGGCGATGATGCCGTCAGACACTTCGTGCTGGATGAGCTTTGCAGTCGGCACATCGCAGACGTCAGAGAGGGCGATCCAGTCGCCGAAGGAGGACATCCGGTCCGCACCGCGGGCGCGGGCATAAGCGCAGGCCAGCGGCGAAAGCTCCATGTCCGGGGCGATGTGGTACATCTTCCGCTCCACCTCGCTCAGAGGCAGGCCCAGGGCGGCACCCGCCGGGGAGACGTGCTTGAAGGAGGCGGCAGCGGGCAGGCCGCAGGCCTCCTTCAGCTCCTTCACCAGCTGGATGGAGTTCAGAGCATCCAGAAAATTGATGTAGCCGGGCTTGCCGTTCAGAACGGTGACGGGCAGGTCAGAGCCATCCTCCATATAGATGCGGCTGGGCTTCTGGTTGGGGTTGCAGCCGTACTTCAGTGCGAGTTCATTCATTGGTGCATCCTCCTTGTGTCTTAGGTTATTCTTCCTCGGCGTCGAGCTTTTTGAGCAGTTCCAGCTCTTCGGGCAGCAGCTCCGGCTCCTCAGGGTCGTCGAGGTCGCTGCACACAGCGTCGTATTTGTTGAAGATCATGTCGCCGCTCTCGCCGGTCTCCAGGTCGATGACCCGGGCGAAGAGGCTGACTTTGTTGTCGGGGTTCAGGTTCTGCCACAGGCCGTGGGCGAAGTCGCCGATGGTACGGGGGCAGGCGAAGCGGAGCGGCTCCCCCTCAAAGCTGGGGATGGGATTGCCGTTGTGCTTGTAGGTGCTGATAAAGTGGCCTTCACCGGCCACGGGCTGGGGGTAGTCGAAGAAATAGCGCTGGACGCTCTCGCCGTTGCCGTCGGCAGACTTGAGGATGCTCATCTGGTAGCTGCCGTCTGCGTACACCACAGCGGAGATGCGGGGGGTGTAGTTGGGCTCGTCCGGCTCAAAGGTGCGGGTACGCAGGGCGTCGGCGAAGCTCTTGCCCCGGCTCATCTCGTCAAAGATAGTGTCGGTCTGGTCGCCGTTGGTGACGATATGGGTCTTGCCGAGGGTCAGCACAGGGTTATAGATGATGAGGCTGGGGTCCTCGAGCTTGGCCGGGTCGGCAGCCATGGTGCAGATGCCGCCGCGCTCCGGCACCGGGTCGAAGACGCGGTTGCGGCTGTTCTCGCTGCGGCCCATGATGAAATAGCCGATGAACACCTGACGGCCATCCGGAGCCTTTGCCACGGCGATGCCGCGGCCGGGGTACTCGTTCGCGGCCAGATATTCGTTCAGGTTGATTTTTTCCATGTCAAATTCTCCTATTGTTAAACCTCTCCGTCACGGCTGACACCGTGCCACCTCTCCCAAAGGGAGAGGCTGAAACAACGCCCTGCTGTCCTTTACTTTATCTCTCCGCTGCACACCATTGCCACAGCCTTCGGCAGCAGCTTCCATTCAGCCTGCTCCATTACACGCTTCTGCAGCACCTCGGGGGTGTCGCCGGGCAGGATGTCCACGGCCTTCTGCAGCAGGATAGGCCCGCCGTCGCACTCCTCATTGACGAAGTGGACGGTAGCGCCCGTCACCTTGCAGCCCCGGGCCAGCGCGGCCTCGTGGGGGCGCAGGCCGTACATTCCCGGCCCGCAGAAGGACGGGATGAGGGCGGGGTGGATATTCAGGATACGGCGGGGATAGGCCTCGATGACGCTGGGGCCTAACACGGACAGAAAGCCCGCCAGGACCACAAGGTCAATGTTATGTTCTTTCAGCGTTTTCAGCAGTGCGGCGTCAAAATCCTCACTGGAAGCGTAATCCTTCCGGCGGACCACCACACCCTCGATGCCCGCATTGGCGGCGCGTTCCAGCGCGTAGACGCCGGGTTTGGAGGCCACGACAAGCCTGATCTTGCCGTTGGGGTTCTCGCCCCGGGCCTCGCTGTCCAGCAGCGCCTGCAAATTGGTGCCGCCGCCGGACACTAACACTGCAATGTTCAGCACAGCTCGACACCCTCACCTTCTGCGATGACGCCCAGACGGTAAGCTTCCGGCTCGCCGTTGGCATGGAGGATCTCCAGTGCCTTGTCGGCCTGCTCAGCGGGGACGGTCAGCACCATGCCGACGCCCATATTGAAGGTGTTGAACATATCGTGCTCAGAGATGCTGCCGGTCTTCTGCATCAGATGGAAAAGGGCCGGAGTGCGGACATCCTCTTTCTTGATGCGGGCGCAGCAGCCCTTCTTCAGGCTGCGGGGGATATTCTCGTAGAAGCCGCCGCCGGTGATGTGAGAGATGCCCTTGACGTCCACTTCTTCCAGCACTTTCAGCACAGGCTTGACGTAGATCTTGGTGGGGGCCAGCAGGGCCTCGCCGAGGGTCTTGCCGCCCAGCTCTGCGGGGGCCGTCTTCAGGACGGCGGGGTCGCCGTCGATGTCAAAAATTTTGCGCACCAGCGAGAAACCGTTGGAATGGACGCCGGTGGAGGGCAGGGCGATGATGACATCGCCGGGCTTCATGGTCTCGTTATTGAGGATCTTTTCCTTGTCCACAACGCCCACGGTGAAACCGGCCAGATCGTACTCGTCCTCCGGCATCATGCCCGGGTGCTCAGCGGTCTCGCCGCCCACCAGAGAGCAGTCGGCCTGGACGCAGCCCTCGGACACGCCCTTGACGATCTCGGCGATCTTCTCGGGGATGTTGCGGCCGCAGGCGATGTAGTCGAGGAAGACCAGCGGCTTTGCACCGGCGCAGATGACGTCGTTGACGCACATAGCCACGCAGTCGATGCCGATGGTGTCGTGCTTGTCCATGATCATGGCGATCTTCAGCTTGGTGCCGACGCCGTCGGTGCCGGAGATGAGGACGGGGTGCTTGTAGCCGGTGCAGTCCAGCTCAAACAGGCCACCGAAGCCGCCCAGACCACCGATGCAGTGCTCGTTCATGGTGCGGGCCACATACTGCTTCATGAGTTCGACCGAACGATAGCCGGCGGTGATGTCCACACCTGCGGCTGCATAGCTTTCCGAATAGCTCTTTTCCATTGTTACTCTCCTAACTTTTTCTCGTCCTTGGGACGGTCATTCAGGTGGCGTTCATGAATATCGGTGGAAAGCACCTCTTCCGGCTTCACCGCGTATTTGCCGGTGAAGCAGGCGGTGCAGAAGCCGCAGTTGGCGTTCTGGGCCAGCTGGACGACGTGCTCCGTGGAGAGGTAGCCCAGCGTGTCGGCGCCAATGATCTCGTTGATCTGGTCCACCGTGCGGCCGGTAGCGACCAGAAGCTTCTGGTCGGGGATGTCGGTGCCAAAGTAGCAGGGATATTTGAAGGGGGGTGCCGAAACGCGGAAGTGGACTTCCTTTGCTCCGGCGTCCCGCAGCAGCTTGATGATGCGGGCAGAGGTGGTGCCGCGCACGATGGAGTCATCCACCAGCACGACCCGCTTGCCCTTAACGGTGCTGGTCACGACGTTCAGCTTGATGCGGACGCTGTTCTCGCGCTGCTTCTGGCTGCCCTGGATAAAGGTGCGGCCGATGTACTTATTTTTAATAAAGCCGATGCCGTAGGGAATGCCGCTCTCCTGAGAGTAGCCAAGGGCGGCGTCGAGGCCGGAGTCCGGCACACCGATGACCACATCGGCCTCCACGGGGTGTTCCTGGGCCAGGAAGCGGCCTGCCTGCTTGCGGGCCTCATGCACCGAGCTGCCCTCGATGATGCTGTCGGGGCGGGCGAAGTAGATGAACTCGAAGACGCACATCTGGCGGTCGGGACGGCCACAGTGGTCTTTGATGGAGCGCAGCTCACCGGTCTTGGTGTCGGTGATGACGATCTCGCCGGGCTCCACGTCCCGCAGCAGGGTCGCGCCCACGGCATCCAATGCGCAGCTCTCGCTGGCAAAGACGTAGCCGCCGCCCGGCAGGGTGCCGATGCAGAGAGGGCGATAACCGCGGGGGTCGCGGGCCGCGATAAGCTTAGTGGCCGACATGACCACGAGGCTGTAAGCACCTTCGAGGACATCCATCGTCTTGCTGATGGCGATCTCGATGCTGCCCATCCGCAGGCGGTTGCGGGTGACGAGGTAGCAGATGACCTCGGTATCGGAGGAACCATGGAAGATGGCACCCTCGTTTTCCAGCTGGCGGCGCAGCTCCAGAGCGTTGGTCAGATTGCCGTTGTGGCAGAGGGCCATGGTACCCCGGCCATGCCGGACGATCATGGGCTGAGCGTTGGCCCGGATGCGGCTGCCGGAGGTAGCGTAGCGGACATGGCCGGTGGCCATATGGGCCGTGGGCTTTGCCAGCGAGCCCAGCACCGCCGGGGTGAACACTTCATTGACAAGGCCGAGGTCCCGGTGGCCGTTGATGACACCGTCATCGTTCACGGCGATGCCGCAGCTCTCCTGTCCGCGATGCTGCAGCGCGTACAGGGCCGAGTAGGCGGCAGCGGCCACGTCCTCGGTGCCGGCACGGTCATAGATGCCGAAAACGCCGCACTCTTCGTGAAGCGGGTATGCAAAATCAGACATTACAGTTCCTCGATCTCTTTCTGCAGTTTTTCTTCCTTGGCGGCGATCTGCCGGGCCATGGCGACGCGCTCAGCATCCAGCTTCGCAGCCAGTGCCTCATCGCCGAGGGCCAGGATCTCAGCAGCCAGCCAGGCGGCGTTCTTCGCGCCGTTCAGGGCCACTGTGGCCACCGGGATGCCGCTGGGCATCTGGACGGTAGCCAGCAGGGCGTCCAGGCCGTCCATCGCGCCGCCCTTCATCGGGATGCCGATGACCGGCAGGGTGGTGTTTGCGGCAAAAGCACCGGCCAGATGGGCCGCCATACCTGCTGCGCAGAGGATGACGCCGAAGCCGTTGGCCCTGGCATTCTTTGCAAACTCCGCTGCCTCGGCAGGGGTGCGGTGGGCCGACAGGATGTGCGCCTCAAAGGGGATGTCCAGCGCCTTGAGCTGAGCGCAGGCACCTTTCACCACCGGCCAGTCGCTGTCCGAACCCATAATGACTGCCACTTTACGAATCATCTGTATCCAACCTCTCTTTCTCTATCTCCCGCGACGAAAAACAAAAAAGGCTGTGATGCACTTACACCACGGCCTTTTATTTCATTCTGGACAGACTGGACCCGCAGCAGGTTACACGGAGCCCCTGATGCATTCCCGTACCAGGACGGCACATGGTACCCAGCAGCTCATTTCGCATTCTGCTCATCCTCCGCAAACCTCGTTGTCCACGCTGTTCTTCTCCGGCTGAAAAAGAGTTCATGCGCTCTTCCGTCCGCCGTCTGACTACAGTATACGGCAAAAAAACGCCTTTGCAAAGAGCGTTCGGACAAATTTTCCCTTGTGTTCCCTGCTGTCAAAAAACTTTCAAAAATTTTGTGCAGTTTCGACACTGTTTTTCTTTTTAAGTACGACTTATCAGAAAATCTTTTTATAATAAATATCCTCTTAAAAGCTCTTCCCTTGGGAGAGGCTTTTAGAAGATGATCTTTGCCGTAGTCGCCCGTGCGGCTTTGATGAGGTCGGCAGGAGCGCAGCAGACCTGCGTACCGATGCGCCCGCCGGAAACGTAGACCTTCGGCTGGCTCAGCACGCTCTCATCGAAGACGGTGGTGTACTGCTTTTTCATGCCCACCGGGCTGCAGCCGCCCCGGACATAGCCGGTGACTTTGTTGATGTCAGCGACGTGTATCATCGCCACGCTCTTTTCGCCCACGCTGCGGGCGGCGGCTTTCAGATCCAGCTCTGCCGCCACCGGGATGACGAAGACGAAGTAGTTCTTGCTGTTCCCCTGCGTCACCAGCGTCTTGTAGACGCAGGCAGGGTCTTCACCGATGCTGGCGGCGACGGTCACGCCGTCCACGGCTACGCCCTCTTCGTGGGGATATTCATGCGCGGTGTAGGCCACCTTGGCCCGCTCCAGAATGCGCATGGCGTTGGTTTTTGCTTCTTTGCCCATATGTAAGACCTCTATAATTATATTAACCTCTCCGTCACGCCTGACGGCGTGCCACCTCCCCTACCGAGGGGAGGCCTTGGCATAGCGGAAAACTTCTCCTCTTCGCCAGAGGCTCCCCTCGATAGGGGAGCTGTCTGCGAAGCAGACTGAGAGGGCTACCCTATTCTACCACTTTCTCTCCCAAAATTCAAAAAATTTCGGAAAGGCTATTGACTTCATGAAACTGAAGTGCTATGCTATGTCCATGCCCAATCACTTCATGATACTGAAGTTCACGATACTGAAACATCAACGGCAAGGCGGCCTCATCTCCCCTGCCGTACCAGAACAGGAAAAGGAGAACCCGCCATGATCATCGTACTCAAACAGGACGCCCCCAAAGAGAAGATCCATGAATTCTGCACCGAGCTGGAAGGCATGGGCCTGCAGATCAACGACTCCAAGGGCAGCGACACCCACATCCTCGGCCTCATCGGCGACACCAAGGCCATCGCAGAGAGCTGGGTGCTGGCAAACCCGGTGGTCGAGACCTGCCGCCGCGTGTCGGAGCCTTACAAGAAGGCCAACCGCAAGTTCCACCCGGACGACAGCGTCATCGACGTAGAAGGCGTGAAGATCGGCGGCGGCAGCTTTGCCGTCATCGCCGGCCCGTGCAGCATCGAGAGCGAGGAACAGATCACCTATTGCGCCCAACGCGTCAAGGCAGCCGGCGCTTCCCTGCTGCGCGGCGGTGCGTTCAAGCCCCGCACTTCCCCCTACTCCTTCCAGGGGATGCGCAGCGAGGGTCTCGACCTGCTCAAGCTGGCCCGCCGTGCCACCGGCTCTCCCATCGTCACCGAGATCATGAACACCGAACATCTGCCCCTCTTCGAGAACGTAGACCTCATCCAGGTGGGTGCCCGCAATATGCAGAACTTCGAACTGCTCAAGGCTGTAGGCCGTCAGAAAAAACCTGTCCTGCTCAAGCGCGGCCTCGCCAACACCCTCGAGGAGTTCGTCATGAGCGCTGAGTACATCATGGCCGAGGGCAACGAGAACGTCATTCTCTGCGAGCGCGGCATCCGCACCTTTGAGACCAGTATGCGCAACACCCTCGACCTCGCCGGCGTGGTCATGCTTCATAAGATGACCCACCTGCCCGTCATCGTAGACCCCAGCCACGCCTGCGGCCACGCATGGATGGTGCCTCAGCTGGCCAAGGCCGCTGTCGCCGCCGGTGCCGACGGCCTGATGATCGAAGTCCACAACGACCCCGCTAAGGCCAAGTGCGACGGCGCGCAGAGCCTGACTCCCGACCAGTTCGATGAGCTGATGGGCTTCATCCGTAAGGAAGTGGAGTTCTTCGGCAAGAAGATGAACTAAGTTACGCTTTCAGCGTTGACAATTCACGCTGAAACGATTATACTACAAATAAAGAAGGCACTGTCCAGCAAATGGTCAGCGCTCTTCCGGCATTAAGTCAAAAAGAATGACCGCTTGCTTGGAGAGGCATGGGCGGTCATTTCTTTTTGCCGTTGGAAATCGTCCATGTAATCTGAAAGGTCACAAAAACTGCTCCGCCAATCAGGGCAAGCAGTTGAATAACTTCACTCAGCGTCATAGAACATCCCCCCTTTCGCTCTCGCGTCAGGGGAAGCAAAAAGATATTCGTCTCCACTGGCGCTTGGCCGGAGGAGCGTGACCACCTGCATTTGCAGACAGTGCCTGCCGCCATTTCTGACGGCAGTTTCAGAATATCATAGCTTTTGACAAAATACAATAGCGTCTTTCTTGTTCGACTGCTGCCCGCTTTGCAAAAAGGGTCGGCAGTCGTTTTCTTTTCCTGTTATCTGTGCTATACTATAGTGTATTTACAAAAAACTTCACTCTGAAAGAAAGAGGTTCACACTATGAAAGCACATATCGCACGCAACCAGAACGCCGGCGTTCCGCTGGCGCTGGGCTGGAACCTGTCCGCCGCCGACCGGGGCATCCTCGAGGGGATGGCTCCCGCCTTCGGCATGAAGCTGCTGCCCGTCTCCCCTGCCGACGCGGGCAAGACCGTCGCCCAGCTGCTGGGCGAGGTAGAGACAAAAGTCTCCCGCACCCTCGTGCTGGAATCGGGCGCTTACCCTCCCGCACTGGTTCTGGCGAACTTCAAGGAGAAAGACCTCGACACCCTGCTGGACCTCATGAAGCAGGCACAGGTGAACATCCCCCTCAAGGCCGTGGTCACCCCGTCCAACAAGAACTGGGTCTTCGGCGACCTGCTGGCCCACCTGTCGGAAGAGCATGCCGCCTTCACCGTTGCGGCAAAGGAGCAGGCATGAGCATCAAGCGTTTCGTTTCCGCTCTGCTGACCGGGGCGCTCTGCCTCGGCGTCCTCACCGCCTGCGGCTCGACCCAGAAGCCTGCCTCTTCGGGCGTGAGCGCCGACGCCCAGCGGTACAGCACCATCTTCTACGATGCCTTCGACACTGTCACGCAGGTCATCGCCTACTGCGACAGCGAGGAGGAGTTCTCCCGTCAGATGGACGCCCTCCACGCCGACTTGCTGGAATACCACCGTCTCTACGACATTTACAACGACTACGACGGCGTGGTGAATGTCAAGACCATCAACGACAACGCCGGCGTCGCACCCGTTCAGGTGGACGATAAGATCCTCGGGATGCTGGAACTGGCCCGGCAGATGTACGACACCACAAACGGCAAGCTGAACATCGCCATGGGCAGCGTCCTCCGCATCTGGCACGACTGCCGCGAGGCCGCCGAAGCCAACACGAACGAGGCGGACAACAAGCTGCCCGAACAGGAGGCGCTGGATGCCGCCGCCCGGCACTGCGACATCTCCAACCTCGTCATCGACGAAAATGCCAGGACTGTCTATCTCTCCGACCCGGAGATGTCCCTCGATGTGGGCAGTGTGGGCAAGGGCTACGCCGTGGAGATGGCGGCACAGGCCGCTGAGGCCCGGGGCCTGAAGAGCGCTCTCATCAGCGTGGGCGGCAACCTCCGCGCCATCGGCACAAAGCCCGACGGCTCCCAGTGGTCGGGCGGCGTGGAGAACCCGTGGAACGCCTCGGACGTCTACACCGCCAGCTCTTCCTACGTCTCCGGTGTCAACATGAGCGACATGGCCCTCGTCACCAGCGGCAACTACCAGCGCTACTACGTCGTGGACGGCGTGCGCTACCATCACCTCATCGACCCGGACACCCTCTGGCCCGCCCGCTACTTTGACAGCGTGAGCGTCCTCTCCCCCGACTCCGGCGCAGCTGACTGCCTCACCACCGGCCTGTTCTGTATGTCCCTTGAGGATGGCCAGAAGCTCATCGAGTCCCTCGACGGCGTGGAAGCCCTCTGGTGTACCCCGGACGGCGAAGTCATCCAGTCCAGCGGCTGGGCCGACCACGAGAAAAAATAACAGAAAGCGAAAGTCCCCTCTTCGTCACGGTTCTTGCTCCAATGACGAAGAGGGGACTTTTATATACTATATATCAAGAATATTTCCGCGCGTTCACTCTTCCATACAGGCATACTTTGCCATTAGGACAGCCCCGCCGGTCACGAGTGCGGTGACAAGCTCCACCACCCAGACAGATGCCACTGCACTGAGCAGAACGGACAGCGAGTCGATGACAAAGTGGAACATGTAGGCCCGCACCAGCTCCATGGGGGCCTTTTTGCGGATGGACTGGAACACCAGAATCGACAGGCTCAGATGGAGCACCACCGCAATGATCCGCTCTACGCCGCCTGCAAAAAACGTCAAGCTCGGTGTCGTCCACAGCGCCGAAAGAGCCGCTGCCGTGTCTGCCGCCTTCTTTGCGTCAAGAGTCGCCAGCTGTGCAGACATGGTGCCGGAATTTATCATCACGGCACTTGCGACGTTGCTGATAGATGCCACGCCGCACAGAAGCATTGCCTCCACGCCGCCGTGTCCGGCACCATACATAAAGGCATTCGGAAAATCCAGCGGCTTCACCAGAAACCTCATGGCGATGTAACGACCGGTCTCTTCAAAAAGAGCTGCCATCAGGCCGCCATAGACTGCGTATAGGATCACGCTTCCGGTCAGCGCTTCTCCGGCCAGCTGGAACACGATGCGATGGATAGCAGCTTCCAGCATCAGCACCATCACGAAGAAAACGCCGCACCCGATAAAGAACGGTGCAGTCTTCGCGCCCAGCTTCTTCTTTGCGTAAACGAAGAGGCCTATGGGAAGTGCGAAGGAAACGACAAGCGAAAACACCATGCCTGCGATGCTTGCCGCAGGGATTGTCATAAACGTCATAACGACCCTTTCTGCCTATACGGCTCTCTGCCGTTCGTCATATCCGTCTGCCACGGACTCCGGCGGCTCCGCATTTTCCATGCGGGCTGTCTTTCCTTTGGGGATACCAGAATCATACCACTTTCCTCCCTCTCTGTCAAAAGAAACGCAAAACGCCCCGCCTTACCGCGATATACGGCAGGGCGGGGTGCTTTGTTTATGGAGAAAAATGGAGAAATATCGTTTAGGAGAGAAGTTTTAACGCTTATACTTCGCAGCAGTCTGCAGGCGCTGCATGGCGCGGTCCAGAGCGATCTTGGTCTGGTAATACTCGTGCATGCTCTGCTTATGCTGCAGGCGCTCTTCGGCGCGGATGCGGGCAGCCTCGGCACGGTTCTTGTCGATGTCCTCGGGACGCTCGGCGCTGTCCACCAGCAGAAGCACGAAGGTGGGCGTCACCTCAGCGATGCCGTCGCCGACCAGAATCTCGCGGGGCTCGCCGTCCACAGTGAACTTGAGCATCCCCATGTGGATAGCCACCAGCACCGGGCTGTGGCCGGCCTGAACACCGTAGACGCCGTCCTTCACAGGCAGCACCATGCTCTCGCAGCTGCCCTGATAGAACTCACCGCTGGAAGCCGTGATGTTGAGGATGAAGCTGTTCATCAGGCCTCACCGCCTTTTTCCTCCGCCAGCTTGTCCGCTGCCTTCTTGCGGGCGTCGTCGAGGGTGCCTACGTTGAAGAAGGCCCACTCGGGCAGGTCGTCGCACTTGCCGTCCACGATGGCGGCAAAGCCCTTGACCGTCTCGGCCAGCGGCACATATTTGCCGGGCAGGCCGGTGAAGTTCTCAGCCACCGAGAAGGGCTGGGACAGGAACTTCTGCAGCTTACGCGCACGGGTGACGGTGAGCTTGTCTTCCTCGCCCAGCTCGTCCATGCCCAGAATGGCGATGATGTCCTGCAGTTCCTGATAGCGCTGCAGCGTTGCCTGCACCTTGCGGGCCACGCGGTAGTGCTCCTCGCCCACGATGTCCGCTTCCAGAATGCGGGAGGTGGAAGCCAGCGGGTCCACAGCGGGATATATGCCCTGCTCGACGATTTTACGGCTCAGGACGGTGGTAGCGTCCAGATGTGCAAACGTGGTAGCGGGGGCGGGGTCGGTCAGGTCGTCAGCGGGGACGTAGACGGCCTGCACCGAGGTGATGGAACCGTCGCGGGTGGAGGTGATACGCTCCTGCAGAGCGCCCAGCTCGTTGGCCAGCGTGGGCTGATAGCCGACAGCCGAGGGCATACGGCCCATCAGAGCGGAGACCTCAGAGCCGGCCTGCACGAAACGGAAGATGTTGTCGATGAAAAGCAGCACGTCCTTGTGGGTCTCCTCGCGGAAATATTCGGCCATGGTCAGGCCGGTCTCCGCCACCCGCATACGGGCTCCTGGGGGCTCGTTCATCTGGCCGAAGACCAGCGCGGTTTTGTTCAGGACGCCGGAGGCGTTCATCTCGCCCCAGAGGTCGCAGCCCTCACGGGAGCGCTCGCCGACACCGGTGAAGATGGAGTAGCCGCCGTGCTCGGTGGCCACGTTGTGGATAAGTTCCTGAATCAGGACAGTCTTGCCGACGCCTGCACCGCCGAACAGACCGATCTTGCCGCCCTTGGCGTAGGGGGCCAGCAGGTCGATGACCTTGATGCCCGTTTCCAAAATCTCAGTAGCGGGCTTCTGCTCTGCAAAGCTGGGAGCCTTGCGGTGGATGGGCCAGTGCGGCACATCGTCCACAGAGCCCTTGCCGTCGATGGGGCGGCCCAGCGGGTCGAACATACGGCCCAGCGTGGCCTCGCCCACCGGGGCAGTCAGGCCGTGGCCGGTGGCGGTGACTTCCATACCCTTGCCCAGACCTTCGCTGGCCGAGAGCATGATGCAGCGCACCGTCGATTCGTTGACGTGCTGCGCCACCTCCATCGTGCGCTCGGTGCCTTCTGCGGTCACGGTCAGCGCTTCCTGCAGGGCAGGCAGTCGGCCTGCGGTGAACTGCACGTCCACCACAGGGCCGGCCACGCGAATAATTTTTCCCTGTATCATAGATTTGCCTCGTTTATTAGATGTGTCAACCTCTCCGTCACGACTGGCGTCGTGCCACCTCCCCTGGCGAGGGGAGGCTATGCGGAAAAGTTATTCTTGTGATTTCACCGCAGACGCGCCGCCGATGATCTCGGTGATCTCCTGAGTGATGGAGCCCTGGCGGGTGCGGTTATATTCCAGCTGCAAGTCGCGTATCATATCGTTGGCGCTCTTGGTGGCCGAATCCATGGCGGTCATGCGGGCGCTCTGCTCAGCGCAGAAGCTCTCGGTCATGGCACCGAAGATCATGCCGTGCATATAGATAGGAGCGGTCTGCTCGAACACCGTCCATGCGTCCGGCACCAGCTCGACTTCGCCGCGGGGGTCGCCCAGACCCTTGGGGGCGGGCTGCAGATGCTCGCGGTCCAGCGGTAGCAGACGCACCATGACCGGCTCACTGGTGAGCGCGTTCTGGATCTTGGTGTAGATAAGATAGATCTCATCCAGTTTGCCCGACTTGAAGTCGTCGATGGCGTCCACCGTGATGTCACGGGCGCGCTGCAGCGACGGGGCAGTCGCGCCGTACTGGAACTCCTGCACCAGGCGGGGGTCTTTGCGGAGGGCGCGGTAGCCCACCTGACCGATGACATAGAAACGGTCGTTCCTGTCAGCCTTTTCCAGCAGGAGTTTCAGCACGTTCTGGTTGAAAGAGCCTGCCATGCCCTTGTCTGCCGTCAGTACCAGATAGGCGCGGCGGGGATCGCCGTCCTCTCTCTGCCGCTCGTGGAAGAACGGATGCACCGGCTCGTCAGGCAGATGGGGGACGACACGGGAGATGGTGTCTCTCATGCGGGTGAAGTAGGGCAGGACGTTCTGGTAGTTCTTGCGTGCCTTGCGCAGCTTGGAGGAAGAGATCAGATACATCGCGTTCGTGATCTTGCGGGTATCCTGAATGCTCTCGATGCGCTCTTTCAGCAGCTTACTGGACGCCATGACTCTCGCCTCCCTCGTAGGCCTTCCATGCGTTCAGGATGGTGTCGGTCTGCTCGGGAGTGAGCTTGCCGGTGGCCGTGATGGCATCCATCGTGCCGGACACATCTGCATGGAACTGGCGAACAAAGGCAGCGGTGCGCGCCCGCTGCTCAGCGAGAGGCACTTCGTCCAGCATCCCGTGGGAAGCCAGCACAAGGATGACCACCTGCTCGGCGTCGGTCTTGGGCTGATAGAGCGGCTGCTTGAGCATCTCGGTCAGAGCCTTGCCGTGCTCGAGCTGATGGCGGGTCTCGGCGTCCAGATCAGAGCTGAACTGCGCGAAGGACTCCATATCCTTGTACTGGGCCAGCTCGATACGCAGGTTGGCGTTGGCCTTCTTCATGGCCTTGGTCTGGGCTGCGCCGCCGACACGGGAGACGGACAGGCCCACGTTGACAGCCGGGCGGTTGCCGGCGTTGAACAGAGCGCTCTCGAGGAAGATCTGACCGTCGGTGATGGAGATGACGTTGGTGGGGATGTAAGCGGACACGTCGCCTGCCTGAGTCTCAACGATGGGCAGTGCGGTGATGGAGCCGCCGCCCAGTGCATCGCTCATGCGGCAGGAGCGCTCCAGCAGACGGGAGTGCAGATAGAAGACGTCGCCGGGGTAAGCCTCACGGCCCGGAGAGCGGCGGAGCAGCAGAGAGATGGCACGGTAGGCCACCGCGTGCTTGGAGAGGTCATCGTAGACGATGAGGACGCTCTTGCCCTGCGCCATGAAATATTCAGCCAGTGCCGTACCGGCGTAAGGTGCGATGTACTGCAGCGGGGCGCTGTCGGAAGCGGTAGCCGCCACGATGGTGGTGTAGCTCATCGCGCCGTGCTTCTTCAGGTCTTCGGCCACGCGGGCGATGGAAGAAGCCTTCTGGCCGATGGCGACGTAGATGCAGAGCACGCCGGTGTCCTTCTGGTTCAGGATGGCATCGGTGGCGATAGAGGTCTTGCCGGTCTGGCGGTCGCCGATGATCAGCTCACGCTGGCCGCGGCCAATGGGGAACATGGAGTCGATGGCGAGGATGCCGGTGTGGAGCGGCGTATCCACGCTCTGGCGCTCGAGGATGCCGGGGGCCTGCTTCTCGATGGGGTTGTAGCCCACAGCCTCGATGGGGCCTTTGCCGTCGATGGGCTCGCCCAGCGGGTCGATGACGCGGCCAAGGAAGCCGTCGCCCACCGGGATACCGGCACGCTTGCCGCTGCGGGTGACCATGGTGCCGACACCGACGGTCTCAGCGCCGTCGAAGAGCATGATGCCCAGACGGCCCGGCTCGACGCTCTCCACCATGCCCTTGGCGCCATTCTCGAAGGTGACGATCTCGCCGTAGACGGCGCGGTCCATGCCTTCCACTTCCACGATGCCGTCGGCGGAGGAGATGACCACGCCGCCCTCTTCGCTGGTGGCGGCGGGCTTGTAGTCCTCGATGCGGGTCTTGAGGGTGGCCAGAGAGGGCTTGTCGGCCATCATCTGGTCGATGGCGTGGCGGCCGGAGTTATCGAAGACGCGGTCGCCGATCTGCAGCACATAGCCGGAGAGGAGGCTGTCGTCCACCGTGACGTTCAGGATGACCTCGGTGGCGTCGTACAGCTTCGCGACCTCTTTCTTGATGCGCTCCAGGTCCTCCTCACGGGGGGTGCGGGCGGCACGGAGGTCAGCTTTGACGATGCGGTTGGCCGAGAAGAACTCGGTGCTGAATTCACTTGCCATTTTCAGCCCCCGCTTTCTCCAACAGGTCGTCCAGCAGGCGGGCGTCGTCCTGCTCGTTCAGGTTGCGGACCAGCAGCTTCTCGCACATGGCGCGGGCCAGTGCAGTGGTCTGGGCGTCAGCCTGGCGCAGCTTGTGCTGGCGCTCGGCCTCGGCGGCAGCTTTGCCCTCGGCCAGGATGGCGTCGGCCTGCTGCTGGGCATCAGCCAGCAGCTGCTGCTTGTCCTTTTCGGCCTGCTGCTCGTAGGCAGTGCGGCGGGCAGCAGCCTCGGCGTCCACATTGCGCAGCTTTGCCTGCGCGTCGTTCAGGGCCGCAGCGGCCTCCTGCTTGGAGGTCTCGGCGGCGTTCAGTGCGTCATCCACCTGCTTCTGGCGCTGTGCGATGATGTTCATGACAGGCTTGTACAGGAACTTGCGCAGCAGCAAAAACAGAACCAGAATGTTGACGACTGTATACAGAAGGTTCAGATTCAGAGTCAGCATTCGTCATGCCTCCGTTATCAACCCAGGAACAGGATGATGAGCAGAGCAACGACGAAGCCGAAAATTGCAGTACCTTCGGCCAGAGCTGCACCCAGCAGCAGGTTGGTCTGGATCTTACCGGAAGCTTCCGGCTGGCGGCTGATGGCCTCCGTTGCCTTGCCGGTGGCAATGCCGATGCCGATGCCGCCGCCGATACCAGTCAGCGCTGCGATACCAGCGCCCAGAGCTACGAGTCCGTTCATAATTATTTCTCCTTTTAATCGATCAATTTACTCTTCTCCACCAATACTCTCTTTCATGAACAGCGAGGTGAGGAAGACAAAGACATAGGTCTGGATGAGACCATCGAACAAATCAAAGTACAGGCTGAAGATGGCCGGCACGAACACCGGGACCACCAGCTTGATGAGCTCCATGATGACGAAAGCGCCCAGCACATTGCCGAACAGTCGCATACACAGGCTGGTGGGGCGGATGGCGATCTCGAGGATGTTCATAGGGGTCATGATGGGGGTGGGGGCGGTGAGGCTCTTGAGGAAGCCCTTGCCACCCCGGGCATGGATGCCGGAATACTCGATGAGGCAGATACTCATGAGCGCCAGCGCAGCGGTGACATTCAGATCCTTCGTGGGGGGCTTGATGCCGAATACACCGATGAGGTTCGCACAGGCGATGTAGAGAGCCACCGTCATGAGGTAAGGCACATACCGTCTGCCCTGCTCGCCCAGCAGGCCCGTGAAGAAGTTGTCGATCGTGGTGACGACCAGCTCAAGGATGGCCTGCCGCCTGGAGATGTGGTCCACCTTGAGGTTCCGGGTGAGCAGGATGGAGACGATGACCAGAAACAGCATGATGCCCCAGCTGACCACCACGGATTCCGGCACCTGCAGGCCGCCGAGGGAGATCATCTCCACATTCAGCTCTTCTTTCAGGGCCGCAGTCAATGCGTTCATCGCTTTGCCTCCTTTCTGAGCAGAGTCTTATCCTGAAGCGTAAAGGTATCGTTCGTTTTCACTCTATCTCCTTTCGTTTCTTTTATTAAAGCAGCTGTGCTAAAAATCAAAAAAGGTGCGTTTGTTTTTATGGAAACACACCCTCTTTCTGCGCTCAGCGCAGCCCTTTTGCGTCTGGTATCATAGCACGATTGGTGCAGTTTGATAAGACCTTTGGCCGATATTCTACTTTTTGTTATATCTTATTTCACGCCTCGACCGGGAATGTTGTGCATCTTGCTTAATAATGCGCAGTTAAACTGTCCATTTTGACCAAATCCTTAGTCATTCCTTAGTGGTTCGTTTCATTTTTGAGGTAAAACGAAACCCTTTCGGCAGAATTATGCACTCCATGTATATCTGATATATAAAATTCATATGGCTGTCAAGTGTGTGATACATGAAATTTTCTTATCGCAATCTTCAAAAATAGTGCCGGTCAAAACGGCATCTTTGCGATATGCAGTTTGCGGCTGTTGCTCGTGCATTAAAAACGCAAACTGCTATAATCAGAAGCTTATCTTTATTAAGTAATATTACCTGTTTATAATATAGGATATAGGCTCACTGGGCGTTCTGTCCACCGCGGCGGAAGATAGCACGGAAGATGAAGCGGGACAGCGGGCCGCAGTAGAACATCTGCCAGCACAGAGCCATCGGGAAATTGCAGCCGAACGTATGCACCCACGTACCGAAGCTGGGCTCCTTGAACAGCACCGTTGCCACAAGGCTCATGACAGGGCACATGATGCAGACGATCATCAGAGAGATGGCATAGGTGATGAACTGCGGCCGGTCGGTGGGGCGCATGAAGGTGAAGGCCAGCGCAGTCGCCAGCTTTTCCACCACGAAGAACTCCAGCACGAAAGCCACCGGCACCATAATGGGCATCTCATGCAGGGCCATGCCGAAGGTGGCGTTGGTCACGCCGCCGGTGGCGAGGGCGACATTGTAGACGATCATTCCATAGACCATGATAGCGGCCATAACGACAGTAAAGACGATTTTTTCAAGCAGAGTCTTAGGCATTTTTGATTTTCTCCTCATTTGTGTTGTGGGGTAAAGTCTTTCGGAACTTTCGCCGCACAAAAAAAGACAGACGAGGGCGGAACCTTCGTCTGTCTTTGCACGACTACCATTCATTGCCCGCTATGATAGCACAAACTCCCGCCCCGCGTAAGAGTTTTCAGCCTTTTTCTCCCGTTTTGCGCAAATCCTTCCACGAACGACCCGAAATTTTCGGGCATTTTATCGCATTCCCGCCGTCCCGTCAATCACCCGGAGCGAAGTTTGGCAGTTCTTGCGCAGAGTTTTTCCACAAAAGGCCCTGCGGGCCGCTCAGACTGCGCAGGGAGGCTGTTTCAGTCGTGCGTTTGTATGAACAATACAGTTTTTTTGTCATTTCTTGAAAAAATATATCTAATTCATTGTGCATTCTGCGAATGGACAAACCGCGCCCGCGCGTGTATAATAAAGCCAGAAACCAGAGAAGTACAGCAGAAGCTCAAGTGAGAGCTAACCCCGCTGACTTTAAGCAGAAAGGAGCGAAGACCGATGGTCGATATGGAACCCGCACAGTACGCACAGACTGTCGGGGTTCGCTGAGAAGCAAAACAGAGGCTCACCACAAACGGGATGCTTCCCCCGTATAAAAACACAACAACAAGAGCCGTTCTTGAGCATCAATAAAGCGAATAACAGAACAGTCTGTGAAATAAAATCCCTCGCGTTCAAATAGATCCGCCGAAGGTGATCCCAATGAAGAAAGCTTTTGTACGGAACGTCTTATTTGAATAACTCTAAAGGAGAAACTCCGATGTACTAAGTAATGACACTCCCTTCGCAAATCTAACTCGAAAGAATGTGGTAATATGAAATTCATCTCTGTGATTCGTATCCCGCACTCCAACAGTTAAGAAAAGGGTCATTCCAATGTACTAAGAAATTCATTCCCCTGCCAATCGTTCTTCACCGTTTCAAAGGAGAATCTTCTATGAAACGTCCGGTACAGACCGAAAAATGAAGAAATCGAGGTCAAGAGGCTATGACTCCGAAGAAGTAAGCATCCTGCCGACTGAGGGCTTGCAACCGCCTCGAGTCGGCAGGTTTTTTGTCTGATGTTTTCCAATGAAGCCTGCATCCTCCCGTTTTCCTGCCGGGAGGATGCGGGTTTTGTTTTGTCCCAGATATTTTGCAGCGGCAGGCGCAGGGCCTGTAGATTTTCGAATCTATTTCGTGTATACTTTTGCTCAGAAAGCAGCACTTACAAGGAGGCAGACCACTATGGCAAGCAATTTCGAGTTCTACTCCCCCACCCGGGTCATCTTCGGCAAAGGCACCGAACAGCGCGTGGGCGCGCTGGTGCGCGAATACGGCGGCACCCGCGTCCTCATCGTCTACGGCGGCAAGAGCGCCGTCCGCTCCGGTGTGCTGGACCGAGCTGAAAAGTCGCTGGCCGAAGCCGGCATTTCCAGCTGGACGCTGGGCGGCGTCGTGCCGAACCCCCACCTCGACAAGGTCTACGAGGGCATCCGCATCGGCAAAGAGAACAGCATCGACTTCCTGCTGGCCGTGGGCGGCGGCAGCGTCATCGACACGGCCAAGGCCATCGCCTACGGCCTGGCCGAGCCGGAAAAGGACGTCTGGGAGCTGTACGAGCACACCCGCACGGCCAGGAAGTGCCTGCCGGTGGCCAGCATCCTGACCATCGCGGCGGCGGGCAGCGAAACGTCCAACAGCAGCGTCATCACTCGGGTGGACACCCACCAGAAGCGGGCCTACAACGACGACATCAGCCGCCCGAAGTTCGCCCTCATGGACCCTGAGCTCACCAAGACCCTGCCCGACTATCAGACCGAGTCCGGCTGCGCCGACATCATGATGCACACCATGGAGCGCTATTTCACCAATGGCGGCAATATGGAGTTGACCGACGCGCTGGCCGAGGGCCTGCTGCGCACCGTGATGAAGAACGCGGTCATCCTCCACACCGACCCGGCCAACTACGAGGCCCGGGCCGAGGTGATGTGGGCGGGCAGCCTGTCCCACAATGGCCTGACCGGCTGCGGCATCGCCAGCGGCGACTTTATGTCCCACAAACTCGAGCATGAGATGGGCGGTATGTTCGACGTGACCCATGGCGCGGGCCTCGCCGCCCTCTGGCCCAGCTGGGCGCGGTACGTCTACAAGGACTGCCTGCCCCGCTTCGTCCGCTTTGCCCGGAACGTCATGGGCGTGACCACCGACGGCACCGACGAGGAGATCGCCCTGAAAGGCATCGAGGCCATGGTGGACTTCTACCACAGCATCGGGATGCCCGCCAGCTTCCATGAGCTGGGCATCGACCCCACCGACGCGCAGATCGACGAGATGGCCCGCCGCTGCCTCGAAGCTTGCGGCTCCGCCCTCGGCTCGGCCAAAAAACTCAGCCTCGACGACATGATCGCCATCTACCGCGCCGCCAACCACTAAGAAAACTTTTTCCCTTCCGCCCGGCACAGGATATTTTGCTTACTCTGTGCCGGGCATTTCGTTGTCTTTTGTGTGCTTCATCTCACTTTTTGGCAAAGAAGTGGAAAAGAGATGGGAAAATAAGAGCATTCGCCTGAACTCGAAGTATAAACGAAGCGCACCCCTTCTCCACACAGAAGCAGAAGGGGTGCGCTTTTCTATGTCCGCCGAAAGTTTTCAACAACACAAAACTTCATTTTCCTATCACAAATTTCCATCTCCCTTTTGGGAGGAGCTGTCTGCGAAGCAGACTGAGAGGGCTATCCATTCTTATAAAGAATAGATGTCTATAAAATTTTTATATTTTACAAAGGTTTCGTTTTGTGGTTTGATGGAGCCCGAACGATTTGTTTTGCTGCATCGGGGCTGTCAAACCTGCGTGAATGGGGTCGTTTCCTGCGTGAATCGCTGTGTCTAAGCCCCGATGGTTATGTTATAATATGGTCATAAGGGAGGAACTTGAGGATGGAGCTTCGATTTGCGGTCGTAGAAGACCGCCTGCCCGACGCTCAGCGGTTGGAGAGCCTTTTGCGGCTGGCTTTCGGCGGCGGGCATACATTGGTCTGTGACCATTATGAGAGCGGTGACGCCTTTCTGGCGGCGTTCCCCTCAAAAAATTATCAGGTTGTTTTTCTCGACATCTGCATGGAAGGCACCAATGGCATCGAGACGGCGCGCATCCTGCGCCGGACCGACCCCGACCTGCTGCTGGTGTTCGTGACCTCGTCCCCGGAATACGTATGGGACGCATTCCCCGTCCACCCCTTCGACTATCTGCTCAAGCCCTACCGGGAAGAAAAGCTCTTCCAGCTGGCCGACGAGCTGCGGCGGGTGCTCTTCCGGGCCGAACCGGAGCTGGAAGTCCGCATCGCACGGCAGCAAGTACATCTCCCCCTGCGGAAGATATAGTACGCCATGGCCCAGAACCACTACGTCCGCATCGTCAGCGACGACGGCGAGTGCCGGGCCGTCTCCACCTTCTCCCAGGTGGAGCAGCTGCTGCGGGCGCAGGAGAACTTCATCGTCTGCAACCGGGGCGTCATCCTGAACATGGACAAGGTGCTCCGGCTGGACAGCGACTGCTTCGAGATGCTGGACGGCACCCGCCTGCCCGTGCGCCAGAAGGACAAGAATACCCTGTTCGCCCAGTTCACACAATATCAGTTCCGCCATATGCGGCGGGAGCTATGACGCCGAGAGGAGGCCCGACCTTGGACTTTTCTTTATTTGGACGCTATTTTCTGGACCTCGCCGTCTTCTACCCGGGGGCATTCCTCTGTCTCGCGCCCCTGTGGGAGCATGTGAAGGCCCCCCGGCGCACCGCTGTGCTGACAGCCGCTCTCGTCACGGTCATCTGCCTTGCGGCGGCGGCCCTCTGCGCCATCTTCGAACTCGACAGCAACATCCTGCTTCTGCCCACCCTGCTGGCGGCGTTCTGGCTGCTGCGCTGGCGGGTGGGTCCGGAAGTTTCCGTGAGCCAGACTGCCTTTCTCTTCGCCGTCTCCTGCGTCATGATGGCAGTCTGCACCCTGCTTTCTGCGGTGCTCAATGCCCGGGCTGAGGTGGGCAACGACGCCCCGGCCTGTCTCGTCTCCACCTCTCTGCTCAAGCTGGGACTCTCGGCAGTGCTCTGCATCATCTTCTGGTTCACCGCCGTCCAGTGGAGCCGCTGGCTGCTGCAGGAGTACCGGGGCGAAGCCTTCTGGCAGTCGGCGTGGCCGCTGCCCACCATCTACGCGGCTTTCCTCGTCTTCTGTATGCCGCTGGACCCGGCCGTCGTGCTCATCAACCGTCTGATGATCATTTCTGTTCTGGCCGTCTCCATCTCGCTGCTGGGCATCTTTTTGCTGCTGTACGAGATGTATCAGGTGGCCCGGGAATACACCCGCAGCGCCCAGCTCGACCGGGAAAACCAGCTTCTGGCCGTGGAATCCCGCCGCTACACCGAGCTGCGGGCCTATATGGAGCAGACCCGGCATCTCCGCCACGACTTCCGCCAGCATCTCCACGTCATCGCCGGACTCACCGAGGCCGGGCAGGTGGATGAGCTGAAAAACTACCTGCACCAGTACGAATCCGAGCTGAGCGAGGAGCGCCCCACCCTCTGCGCGAATCCTGCCGTGGATGCTCTGGCCGGTCACTACGACCACGAGGCCCACAGCCTCGGCGTGCCGGTGGACTGGCGGCTGGAACTGCCCCGCCAGCTGGCCATCCCGGAGGCCGACTTCTGCATGATGCTGGGCAATCTGTTGGAAAATGCTTTCCACGCCAGCCAGAAGCTGCCGCCCGAACAGCGGCAGGTGAAGGTGATGGCCCGGATGCTGAGCCCCGCCATGCTGGGCCTGCTGGTGGAGAACCGCTATGACGGCGTGCTCAAGCGCCAGCAGGGCACCCTCCACTCCACGAAACACGACGGAATGGGCATCGGCCTCGTCTCCATCCAGACGGCTGTTTCCAGATATGGCGGTTCTATGACCGTCGAGACCGAGAACTGTTTGTTCCGGGTGAATATTTTATTGAACCTTTAACCTCTCAGTCTCGCATTCGCTCGATCGCTCCCCTACCGAGGGGAGATGGCATTGCGAAGCAATGACGGAGAGGTTGACACAGCTAATTAAAGGAGGACTCCACCATGAAAATGACCCGACGCAACTTCCTCAGCGCTTCCGCTCTCACACTGCTGTCCTGCCAGCTGGCCCCCGCCGCCAGGGCAGACTGCCTTCTGTCCGACCTTTTCCACGGCGCAGACACCGCCCTGCCGCCGAAGCCTCTGACGGCAAAAGTCGTGGACGCCAACCCCTTTATGGGCCGCAGCGAGTCAAACATCCACCACGACTGCTACAACACTGACTCCACCGACGCCATCCTCCCCGTGGGCATCTGCCCCGAGGTCAACGTGGCAATGGAAAAGACGAACCCCAACGCCTCCCCGGCCATCTTCTTCGACAACTTCGATAACCCCGTCAGCCCGTTCCTGGGCGGTCTGGCCATCCGTGACCTCGACGCCGAAGAAGTCCGCACCATCGGCTTTTTCTCTCCCGCCAGGCACGACGGCGGCGGCTATCTCATCCAAAGCTCCTATTCCTTTGTGGACGGACGCAACCTCATCGTCTGCCCCACCAGCCACAACCATGTGCTGATGCTTCGTGCCACCGACGAGAACGGTACGCCTCTGCCGGTTTTTGAAAAGGTACTGGACATCAACATCAAAGAGGCTGCCGAGCGGGTGCTTGGCCGCAGCCTCGAGCAGAACCTGCTCTCCATCGTCTTTGACTACGACGGCAATCTCTGGTTCGTCACCGGCGGCTTCCGCATCTACCCCAGCCGCGGCCAGCAGGGCGCGATGGGCTACATCTCCCACAATGCCATCGACGCCATCCTTGCCGGCGGCACTGCCGACCTCGACCACGAAGTCCATGTCTACGCTCCCGCTCCGGGCGAGGGTGCTGAAAACGGCATTGCCTCCTGCCGGGAGGGTGCGGTCATCCTGACGAACCTTGCCTGCTACCTGCTGCGTGCCAACGGCGGCGTTGAAGTCGTCTGGCGCACCCCCTACGACAGCGTGGGCGCAAAAGACAGCCGCGAAGGCGCTGCCACCACCGGCGGCGGTCTGGCATGGGGCGGCGGCTGCTCGCCCTCTCTGAGCCGGGAGCTGGTCTTCTTCACCGACAACCTCGAGACGGTCAGTCTGATGGCTGTGGACATCCGCACCGGCGAAGTCGCCGCCAGCCACCCGGTCATCGACGAGCTGCCCGCCAACATGCCGGTGTCGGTGGAAAATTCGGCCATCGTCTACGACCACGGCAATGGCCGGGTCAGCACCATCGTCTGCAACTGGTTCGGCGCAGGCAGCCCCAACCTCGCAAAGCCCGACAGTGACTCGTCCATCCAGAGCTACGAGAACATCTACGACCGCAACTGGCTGCTCAAGGGCAACTGCATGATCATGCCCGGCGTCGAACGGGTAGACACCATCCGCACCGCCGACGGCTGGACCATGAAGAGCGTCTGGTGCCGCGACGACCTCAGCGACACTTCCATGATGAAGCTCTCCACCGCCACCGGCTACATCTACGGCTTCGTGCAGGACGTGGACAGCGGCATGTGGCAGTACATCGTGCTGGACTTCGACACCGGAAAGACCGTCCTCACCGTGGACGTTGCCTCCCTCTACGGCTACAACAACATGGCCATCGGTATGTACGCGGGCCGTGACGGCAACAAGCTCTACTGCCCCACCGGCTACAAAGAGCTGCTCCGCCTGCAGGACCGCTTCGTCTTCCTGCCCGAGATGCCCTACCGGAAGGTCGATCTGGACAAGACCTCCCGCCGGGTGCTCTCGGCGGCAGAGTTCCAGGCCGCAGGCGGCGCCGGCACCCCCGCAAGCTGGCTCCACACCGCCACCCTCGACAACCTCCACCCCGCGACTACTGTTTCTTTCCGCATCAACGGCCTGACCGGAAATGCCGCCGACTATAAGCTCTTCGCCCTCGGCACGGATGGCCGCTACCACGAGGTGTCCGACTGGCACTTCGACGATGCCCCGGCCCGTCTCAGCGCGAAGAAGGTCTACACTATCTGCCTCACCGCACAGGACGGCGGCAGCTTCGACCTCTCGCCCGACGCCAAGGAAGTCACCCTTTCCATCGTTCTGGCCCGCTGAATCTGACAAAGCAGGAGGACTCCCGCCATGAAAATGACCCGCCGCGATTTCCTCAAGCTCTCCTCTGCCGCTGCCGCCGCCTGCGGCGTCACGCTGCTGCCGGCCCAGAAAGCCGATGCGGCTTCTGCCATCCAGACCCTGCTGGAAGAAGCTTATCTCTACGCCTTCCCGCTGGTGCTCGTGGACGCCACCAAGACCGTCTCCACCAACACGAAGACCGCTTCCGCCAGCCGCGCCCCCGTCAACCAGTTCATCCACGCCCGGAAGCTGCTGGACGCTTCCAGCCGCACGGTCGTCAGCCCCAATGTGGACACCATCTACACGCAGGCGTGGCTGGACGTCAGCGCCGAGCCTCAAATCTACGTCGTGCCAGAGGCCGACCGCTTTTTCAACGTGCAGGTACTGGACGCATGGACGAACACCGCCGCCGTGCTGGAAGCACCCGGGGCCTACGCCATCGCCTACTCGAGCTGGGAGGGCACGCTGCCCGAGGGCGTCCGGCGCATCGACATTCCCACCCGGACGGTCTGGACCATCGCCCGCATCATGCTCTCCGGGCCGGACGACCTGCCGAACGTGGCGGCGCTTCAGGGCCGGATGCAGCTGATGCCCCTCTCGGCCTACCCCGCCGGGCTGGCCGCTGCGCCGGAAGGGAGCTATTCTCCGGAGAACGATTTCGTCCCGGTGCAGAAGGTACTCGCCATGACGCCGCAGGAGTTTTTCGACACCGCCAACCGGCTGATGGAGACAGACCCGCCCGCCGAGGCGGACGCGCCTCTTCTCCGCAGCCTCGCGGCCCTTTCCGTCGGCCCGGGCCAGCAGTTCGACGCCTCCGCCCTCGGCCCTCTCGGCGGGCTGCGCTGGAAGCGGCTGCTCCTTCAGCTCAAGAGCAGCCTCCGGGCACAGGCAGCACGCTATTCCCGCCAGATGGGCCAGTGGATCTACTATGGCGACCCCATCGGCAATTTCGGCACCGCCTACGACTACCGGACGATGGTCGCCCTGATGGGCCTCGGGGCCAACACCACCGACATCGCCATCTACCCGCGCACCTCCACCGACAGCGCCGGGGCCGACCTTACGGGCCAAAAGACCTACACGCTCCACTTTGACGCCCTCCCGCCCACAGTGGGCAACGGCTTCTGGTCGGTGACGGCCTACGGCGAGGACAACTTCCTCATCGACAACCCCATCAGCCGCTACTGCGTGAACGATCGTTCCGGCCTCCATCGGAACGCCGACGGCTCGGTGGACGTCACCCTCTCCAAGGACGCGCCCGAGGACACTACCAACTGGCTCCCCGTCTCGGACGAAAAATTCCACCTTTTCCTCCGCATCTATAAGCCCGACTGGACGGCGCTGGACAGCTTCCCGCCGCCGGTCATCTCTGTGAAGTAGCAAAAACGCCATCTGCGTCTCGGCGCAGATGGCGTTTTCATCGTTACAGCGTTTTACAGGGTGCTCAGCAGGCGGTGGCCGCCGTTCTGGTCGGCGGCATAGCGGGTGGTGCGGTTGACCTGATTGTCCAGCGGCAGGCCCTCAGCGTAGCGCTTGAGGTTGTGGATGAAGATGTCCACGATGTTGTCCAGCGTCTTGGGCAGGCTGAACTTGCCGGAGTTGTGGGGCGTGATGATAGCGCCCGGCTCACCCCACAGCGGGTGGTCGGCAGGCAGAGGCTCCGGGTCGGTGACGTCGAGGCCCGCGCCAAAAATTTTGCCGCTGCGCAGGGCCTCCACGAGGGCGTCACTGTCCACGGTGGTGCCACGGCCCACGTTGATGAGGATGGCACCGTCCTTGCAGCGGGCGAAGCGCTCGGCGTTGAACAGCTTGTTGGTCTCAGGGGTGCCGGGCAGGCTCAGGGCGATGAGGTCGGCCTCGGGCAGCTCCTCGTCCAGCTGGCTCTGGGCCACCACACGCAGGCAGTAGTCCGGGCAGGGCGTGTCGGGGTGGACCGTGCGGCGGACGCCCACCACCTCAGCGCCCAGCATATGGGCGCGGCGGGCGAAGTTGGAGCCGATGTCGCCCATGCCGACGCAGAGCACCCGCGCCCCGGTGATGCCCCTCACGGGGCGGTCAATGGGAGCCCACTGGCGCTGGTTCTGGCGGTCGCGGTAGAGGAACATATCCTTCTGGATGCCCAGCCACATGGCCAGCATCCACTCGCTGATGGCCAGACCGTAGGCGCCGGTGGCGTTGGTCACCATGCAGTTTTCGGGCAGGACGCCGGGTTTCAGATAGGCGTCGGGGCCGGCGGAGTTGGACTGGAACCACTCGATGTGCTTGTTCTGGCTGATCATCGACACCGGTGCGTTGCCCAGCACGACATCGGCCCAGAGCACATCTTCGGCGTGGACGTCGTCCAGCGCGTTGAAACGGAATTCAAATTCCGGCACGGATGCCTCCAGCGCGGCGCGGTGGGCGTCGTTCAGGGGCAGACATACCAAAACTTTTTTGTGCATAAGGATACCCTCACTTCCTGTGTATTCTTCTATAAGAATACTCTCCCCCGCCCCGCTCCGCAAGAGGCAAAATGGCCGCTTTCTTAAGAATTCCTTAGGATTTTATCCCACAAATCCCAAGAAGTATGTGATAAGCTGTCCACAATGCAGAAAATCTGCTATACTGACACTATGCAATACAGGAAAGGAATCATAGACTATGCAGACCATCATGATCGTAGAGGATGACCCGGACATCCGGGACGGCGTGCGCATTGCGCTGGACTGCAACCGGGTCTGGGTGGACGAGCAGGAGGCCGACCTGACCGAGACCGAGTACAAGATCCTCAAGCTGCTGATGCAGAGCCCCCATCGCATCTTCCCGGTGCAGGTCATCTACGAGACCGTGTGGGGCGAGCCGTATTTCTACGTCTCCAACGGCACCGTCATGGTGCATATCCGCAATCTGCGGATGAAAGTAGAGCATAACCCTCAGAATCCTCAGCGCATCTGCACTGTCTGGGGCAAAGGCTACCGCTTTGCGGCGCAGGACATTTCCGTCCGCTTCGTCAAAGAGAACGGCAAAGCCGGGCTTGCCTTTGAAAATGCCGTCCTCCCCGGCCAGCACCGCACCGACAGCACGAAGGTCGGCCTCACCAGCATCGAGACCATGATGGAAAAGATGCACGCAGCATGCCGCATCGAGCAGAGCGGCGAACGCTTTTGCATCACGCTGCTGTTTCCCATAGCCCTCTCAGTCACGCCGCAGGCGTGACAGCTCCCCCAGAGGGGGAGCCTCTGGCGTGTCGGCAAGGTTCATACTGTACGAACAAGGCTCAATTTATCGTAACATATAGTGCTCCGCTGTAGAGATTAGCAACAGTTTGACAAGGAACATCGTTCCGAAGCGGCTGCCCTCTGTAGCGGGGTACTTTTTTGCGTCATATCACACTTCCAGCAGTCAAATGAAAGCCGACCGGCCTGCCAAGGGTGCTCCGCACCCGGGTTTCGGCTCCCAGCATCCGCAGCGCTTCGCTTGCGTCTTGCTGGCCGCTGCCCAACCGGCTCCGGCGGGCGTGAAGCCCTTTATCAAAAAGCACTGGAAGCCCATCATCGCCGTCGTCTGCGCGGCTGCGGTGGCCGCAGCCGTGCTTGTCCCGAAGAACAGTGCAAAGCCCGCTGCCGCCAGCGCCCAGTATGTCGAGACGAGACCCGAAAAGCGGAACATCGTCAACAGCTATAGCGCCGACGGCACTATCACCGCCGCCGACACCTACACCGTCAAGCCGATGGTCAAGGGCACTGTCCTGACCGCCGACTTCGAGGTGGGCGACACGGTCAACAAGGGCGATGTGCGTCATCTACGATTTGAGCTACCTCGAGATGACGCTGGACGTCGATGAGCTGGACATTCTCGACATTCAGGTGGGCCAGAAGGCCGAGATCACCGCCGACGCCATCAGCGACCGCACCTTTGAGGGCGTCGGCACCAGCATCTCCTCTGCAGGCACCACCAGCGGCGGCACCACCACTTACCCCGTCACCATCCGCATCGACGACACCGGCAGCCTCATGCCCGGCATGAATGCCACTGCCGCCCTTGACATTCCCCCTTGCCGGCGTTATGTTATTGTTAAGGCGACAGCCGGTTTCGCCGTCTTTCGCCTCATATTAAAATCGCTCTTGTTTTATAGCTGTCTGGACTTTACACAAAATTTGGGAAAGACCCATTTTTGTCTAACTTTTGGGGTTCATTTCAGTATCCGGAGTCTCTTTTTTGGCATTTTCTTCAATGTTTTTGCAATTGGAATCTATAGTTTCGATAGCTGTTTTCTTTCAACGACATGGATAAGCTAGGCCTTATTGCTTTGCAGAAACAGCGCATCACCCGAAATTTTAATTATTTTCCGCTCTGATTCTGATATACTATCGTTAAGACATCGATTTCGGAGGTCCACATGGATACAAGTATTTTCCGTTATGTGCTCGAGGTAGAAAAATACAGAAACATCACCCAGGCGGCGAAGCGACTGTTTATCTCGCAACCGGCACTGACCAAACAGCTGAATAAGCTTGAAAAAGAGTTGGGCTTTTCGCCTTTTGACCGCACGCACAGCCCAATCAGCGTTACACCACAGGGCGAAATTTTTCTCGATTTTGCTCGGCGCTATGTGCAGCTCGAAAGCGAGATGATGGATAGTCTTCGACAGTTTAATCAGATTCCAGCAGAGCCTGTACTGATTGCCACAACGCATCGTGGTGGCGCCTACGCTGCTGTTCAGGCAGCACCTTTCATGATGACACATCCAGAGATACATCTCAGTTACCTGAATCGCAACTCTCAGCAGTGCGAAGAAGAGCTGGAAAGCGAATCCATCGACTTAGCCATCTATACTGAACCTGTACACTCCGAAAACATCGAGTATATGCCAGTACAGGAGGATCCGCTCGTATTTGTCATTCCACAGGAATCACCGATTCTGGAGGACCTAGATATCTCCGATAATTCACTCGAGCATCCGGTTGAAATCGACATCAGCCGTTTCCGTAATCCGTCGCTCCGATATATTCTGGCGACGCCAGGTCAGGGGCTGTATGATGCCGAAAAATCTTTTTTCAGAAAATATCACATCACACCGATTCATCCGCAGCGCATTGATTATGTTGACACACGATATCTCGTTGCCTGCAGCGGCTGTGGCATCGCCCTGTTGCCGCACATAACGATTCGTAATTCATCTACTGGTCAAAACCCGGTCTATGGCACGATAAAAGGCGATACTCTGTATCGTTATGTCATCGTCGCCCGAAAGAAGGGCCGCAACTTATCCCCTTCTGCAGAAATCGTCTGGCGCTACATGATCAGCGCATCTGCTAAAAATCGATAACATTTTGGAATCAGGTTCATAACAGAAAAAGGAGAAGCATTCGTCATTCAATTTGCAGTACAGAGCGAGTGCTTCTTTTTCTGTTTTATGGCGCTATGTCCATTCCAAATGGTTATCGTCCCATAGAAGAATCGCCATTGTCACAGTCTTGCACAATTATTCCCATTTTTGTACAATACATTTATCAAATTTGCCGGCAAATAAAAGTGCTTTAAAAATTCTGTATCACTTTTTGGGAGGATTTACTGTGAACAAGTTAAAAGAAACGAAAATCCTTGGGTTCCCTCTGTGGATGTACCTTATATTCAGTATACTGATGATGGTGATGGCAGCCAATGACTGGATGCTGACCAACATGGTCGGCGCACTCGCCTTCGCGATGATCATCGGCACGCTGCTCGGCTGGGTCGGTGACCATATCCCGGTCTGGAAGACCTGGTTCGGCGGCGGCATGCTCTTCTCCTGCCTCGTAGCCGGCGCGATGAACACCTTCCACCTGATCGGTGAAGGCTCGATGGAAGCCCTGAATACCTTCAACGGCTCCACCGGTTTCCTCGATCTCTACATTCTTGTCCTGATCACCGGCTCTGTGCTCTCGGTTGATCGTAAGATGCTCATCAAATCCTTCGCCGGATTCATTCCGACGATTCTTGCAGGTATTGCAGGTGCACTCGGCCTCGCTGGTCTCGTAGGTGCCATCACTGGCGTCGGCGCACTCGAGGCGATCGCCACCTATGCAATTCCAGTCATGGGCGGTGGCAATGGTGCCGGTATCACACCGATGAGCAAGATGTGGGCTGCTGCAACCGGCGGTGATGCCTCCTCCTGGTATGCATCTGCCTTTGCAATCATCAGCATTGGCAATCTCTGCGCCGTCTTCATGTCTGCACTGCTGAACAAGCTCGGCCAGATCAAGCCATCCATGACGGGTAATGGTCGTCTCATGGTCGGTGAAGAAAATGTCAGCACGAAGTCCAGTGACGTGAAGCCGACCGCAGCCGACTACGCAACCGGTCTCGCACTCGGTGTCGTATGCTTCAATGTAGCTAACCTCTACGCAAAGCACATCTCCATCATCAACCATGCAAACCTCGGCTTCAGTATTCATACCTTCGCTTTCATGGTCATCCTGATGGCGATTCTGAATATGACGAATATCCTGCCGGAAAACGTGAAGGCCGGCGCAAGGGGCATGCAGCAATTCTTCGTAAAGTATATGTCCTTCCCACTGATGATTACCGTTGGTATCGGTACGAACCTCACAGACTACGCGAAGGTCTTCACAAACCCAGCGTATATCGTCATCATCATGGCGACTGTCATTGGTGCGATGATCGGAACCTTCATCGTCGGTAAGCTGTTCCACTTCTATCCTGTAGAAGGAATGCTGACTGCCGGACTCTGTATGGCAAACGGCGGTGGTGCCGGCGACGTACAGTGTCTCGGCGCTGCGCACCGCATGGAGCTGATGTCCTATGCTCAGATTTCTTCCAGAATCGGTGGTGCCATCATGCTCGTCATCGCAAGCTTCGTTTTCGGTAAATTCCTGTAATCCTGGAGGTACTGTATGGCAAATCAGAATCCTTTGGCTACGAATCTCACGCTTGAGCAGCAGAAAAACCTGTTCGGCAATGCTTACTTAAATATGCTCTGGCACTGTCCGACCGACCTGCGTTTCCACTACTGGGTGCATCTCCCAGACTACTACTACGACGAAGAGGAGCATGAGTACTCTCTCCTCGTCATCATCCATGGAACCGGCTGTGCAATCGAAGAGTACATCAAGCAGGCGAAGGAACTCGCCGACAAATATCATATGGCTGTGCTTGCGCCTATGTTCCCGGGTGGACTCATTCAGCGCGATGACTTCAACAGCTATAAGCTCCTCTCCTGCGACGGCATCCGCTATGATCTGATTCTCCTCGATATGATTGAGGATATGGCGAAGCGCTATCCAGGCGTTCACACAGATCAGTTTTTCATGTTCGGACACTCTGGTGGCGGGCAGTTCGTAAACCGCTTCCTGCTCGCTCACCCTGATCGTCTGAAGGCCTGCTCCATCGGTGCACCTGGCCGTCCGACCTTCCTGAATCCAGACGAGGACTACTTCTGGGGTATCCGTGATTTCAAGGATTACTTCGGTTATGATGTCGACCTCGAAGCCGTAAAGAAGGTACCCGTCCTCATCAGTGTCGGCGAGCTCGACAACAAGTTTATCGGCGACTCCCCGTATGGCGATAACCGCGTAGCCCGTATGAAGAGCCTGCAGAAAAATTTCCAGGAGCACGGCGTCCATACGGAGCTGACGATCCTTCCGGGCTTCGCCCATGAGGCTGGTGAAAAGGAACGAGTGCAGGCCGCGCAGAAATTCTTTATCCAGTATTTATAACTCAAACTACAGTTTTTTGAATTTCCTTTCTTTGTACCCTCTTTTTAAAAGAGGGTACATTGCGTATTTCTTGCTTTTCCTTCATACTTGCGTACTTTTAGCAGATTATGAAAGCAAGCAGAATTTCTATTCTACGGAATCAACTATTCTGCACTGGAAGCTGCCGTCCGGCGAATCCAACAGGATGTTGATTTCCTGATGAAGTATCTCCCCAAGGTGCCTGATGATGCCTATGTGAAAGTGGAGACCACGAAGATTCTCAAACAGCACAAGGCATATATGGCACAGTTTGAAGAAATGCTGAACGATGAAAAAAATCGCATAACGACAGGCACTTGTATGATGAGCTGATTTCCTATGCTGACCTGTACGACAGTGCCAGTTTTGAAGCAAAGAAAATGATCGTCAATCAGCTTATCCGCAGGGTAGATGTTTATCGTGGATATCAGATCAACATCTCGTTCAACTTCGATCTCACTCCTTACATTGAGGGGGAGTGATGCGTCCACCTGCAAAACAGTCGGACATCGAACAAGCATTTTCAAAAGCAACGAAATAGCAAGAATTGGGGGTTGCCGTCCATGCGCCTGCAAAATCAGGCATTTGGCTGATTCTCGATGCAACCTCTAAGAAAGCAAAAAGAAAAGCACCGTACTTCATACGAAGTACAGTGCTTTTTTGGTGGAGAATAGCGGGATCGAACCGCTGACCTCTTGCATGCCATGCAAGCGCTCTCCCAGCTGAGCTAATCCCCCATAGCCTGTGTCGTCCCTGACGACGTGTGTTATTATACCAGCTGAAAGGAGAGTTGTCAACAGCTTTTTTCAAATTCGTGCAAAAAAGTCCCGCCGGGTGCATTTCTGCCTCCGGCGGAACTTGCGTCCAGGAGAACTCAGGCTTTGGTGTACTGACGGTCGAAGATCTGGGGTGCTGCCTTGATGAGCAGCACAGCGCCCACCACAGTGATGAGCGTCTCCGGCAGCATGTAGCTGGCGTTGTACACGAGGCTGTAGGTCCAAGCGCTCAGACCCTCATTCAGGTTGCCCCAGACGAGGACGCCGGACAGGAAGCTGCACATGAAGCGCAGGAAGCCTGCGATGGCCGTACCGACGGCCACGCCGACCATCCGGTTCTTGAAGGGGCGGGCGAAGAACTCTGCGGTACCCAGAGCCATAAAGGCCACCAGATAGTCCAGCAGGATCTCGCCGAGGAAGTAGATAAAGGTGGGCGTCGGGGGAGCCCAGAAGCCCAGCAGCATCTGCAGGCAGCCGTTCACCAGACCGGTGAACAGACCCCACTTGACGCCGTGGCGGAAGGAGACGAGCACGAAGGGCAGCATACTCAGCAGAGTGACGCTGCCGCCGTTGGGCATGGTGAAGATCTTGATGTTGGCCAGCACGGTGCCGATAGCCACCATCAGCGCGCACTCCACCAGCACCCGGGTCTTGGAGTAGGATTTCGACATGAGGATTCCTCTTCTCATAATAATAGTACACAAAAACAAAAATACGCCTGCTTTTGCTGGCAGGCGCACGGGCTGTTTGTGAAAATCGGGACCTTTCCGCAAACTACCTACGCCGGCATTACCCGGATCAGGTTCAAGGGTCTCTGCTTCCAGCAGATCTCAGCCTCACGGCGCCCCTGTTTTCATGTCCGCTTTCAGTATAGCCGCTCTCCGCCAAAAGTCAAGCCCCCGGCGGCATATCGGCCCGCCGGGTCACATATTCTGGAACAAGCACACTTTGGCGGGAGGGAGCAGTCATGAAAGGTGATCCGGAACAGCGGGCGCTGCTGCTGGGAGAGTACATCGTGGAGCATGGGGCCACCGTGCGGGCGGCGGCGCGGGCCTTCGGCTGCAGCAAGTCCACCGTACACAAAGACGTGTCGGTGCGGCTGCGGACGGTAGGCCCTGAGCTGTTCCGGCAGGTGCAGATGGTGCTGGCCCGGAACAAGGCTGAGCGCCATCTGCGGGGCGGCGCGGCCACCCGGGAAAAATACCACAAGCCTCGTTAGCGGAAAGCGGCGGTGTCCAGGCACCGCCGCTTTGTCATGTCATCTGGTGGAACTGCTCCAGCGCCGCCTTTTCCAGCCGGCTCACCTGTGCCTGGCTGATGCCGATCTCCCGGGCCACCTCCATCTGGGTCTTGCCTTTGAGGTAGCGCAGTTCCATGATGCGCTTTTCGCGCGGGGTGAGGCCCGCCACAGTCTGGCGGAACTGCAGGCCGCTGATCCAGCTGTCCTCGCCGTCGGGGTCGCGCACCTGGTCGATGACGTACACCGCATCGCCGCCGTCGGCGTAGACCGGTTCCTCAAGACTCAGCGGCTCCACCACCGATTCCAGCGCCGCCGACACCTCGCGGCGGGACAGACCGGTCTTCTGGGCGATCTCGTCCACAGTGGGCTCACGGCCCAGCTGCTTTTCCAGTTCCTCGCGGGACTGCATGGCCCGGTAGGCCGTGTCCCGGAGGCTGCGGCTCACCCGCAGGGCGTTGTTGTCCCGCAGGAACCGCCGTATCTCGCCGATGATCATCGGCACGCCGTAGGTGGAGAACCGCACCTGCTGGGCCGGGTCGAAGTTGTCGATGGCCTTGATGAGCCCGATGCACCCCACCTGAAACAGGTCGTCCATGTTCTCGCCCCGCTGCGAAAAGCGCTGCACCACGCTGAGCACCAACCGCAGATTGCCCTCTATCATGCTCTGGCGGGCCTCTTTGTCCCCGGCCCGCGCCCGGGTGAGCAGGTCGCGTTTCTCCTGCTCGGACAGTATCGGCAGTTCGGCGGTGTTCACGCCGCACAGCTCAACCTTGTTGTACATCCCCTACCCTCCGGTTTCGTTTCAATTTCACCGGAAGTATGGCCGCAGGGGCAGGATAACATTCATTCCAAATTCAGGGGGCTACTCCCCCAGCTGTTCCCTCAGCTGCCGTATGATCCTTTTCTCCAGCCTCGAAATATAGCTCTGGCTGATGCCGATGGCGTCTGCCACCTCCTTCTGGGTCCGCTCCACGCCGTCCAGCAGGCCGAAGCGCAGCTCCATGATCTGCCGCTCCCGGGGCGAGAGCTGCTCCACCGACCGGCGGAGGCTGGCCCGCTCGGCGTCCTGTTCGAGACGCTGGCCCACCTGATTCTCCTCGCTGCTCAGCACGTCCGACAGCAGCAGCTCGTTGCCGTCGCCGTCGATGTTCAGCGGCTCGTCGATGCTGGCCTCCTGCCGCCGGTTGGAGCTTTTGCGCAGATACATCAGGATCTCGTTGCCGATGCAGCGGCTGGCGTAAGTTGCCAGCTTGATGCTCCGCTCGGGCGTGAAGGTGTTCACAGCTTTAATGAGCCCGATGGTGCCGATGGACACCATATCCTCCGAGGGGACGCCGCTGCCCTCGTATTTCTTCGCAAGGTACACCACCAGCCGCAGGTTATGGGTGATGAGCTCATCCCGGGCGGCGGGGTCTCCGTCGGCCATCCGGGCCAGAAGGGCTTTTTCCTCTTCCGGGGTCAGGGGCGGCGGCAGACCCGGCCCGCCGTTCAGATAATGTACGCCGCCCGTCCAGCTCAGTCTGGCCCAGAGGCGCTGCAAAAGATTTACAAATCGTTGAAACACAGGTGCATTCCTCCCACTGTATTGTCATTTGCCCAGCAGCGCCGCCGTTTCCGCGCTGACGAGAGCCGTCCATCCCCCCGGCGAAGGCGGCATATCGCAAAACGCTGCGTATATTCCGTCCTGTTTTCTACCGTTTGACGCAAGCGCGGCAGGCAGGGCGGGCAGCAGACAGTGTCCCGCGACGGTCTGACAGGGTACGAACCGCACGCCCCACTCCGGGCGAGGCTCTGCGCCGACGCCCGCGAGGCAGGCGTCCAGATACGCCCTCACCCCGGCGGGCAGAGGCACGGCATCCAGCCGCACCAGCACCACCGCCCGGCCCGAAAGCGGCTCCTGCACATGGAAGCCGGTGTCGCAGAAGACGCTCAGCGGGACCACCTGCCCGGCCACCGACAGCTCCGCCCCAAAGCAGGCCGGACCGCTGCGGCCCAGAACGTGCAGCACTCCCTCTACCACGCCGCAGACCCCCGCCGTGGACGCCAGCAGCAGCCCCGGCGACACCGGCAGATAGAAGCTGAGGTTGTTGCAGGCCGCGCCGGGCAGGAAAAGCGCCCCCGTGAGGGTCAGATTGAGCAGGACGAACCACGCCGTGAGCCGGGCGGTGTTCCGCGCCCCCTGCCAGCCGTAGGCAGCGGCTACGCAGAGGGCGGCGGACGTACCTTTATAAGTAAGGGCCAGCGGCCAGGGGGCAGTGGGGGCCAGCAGGGCCAGCGATGACACTGCCGCCGCTCCCGCGCCGCCCACCAGCCGCAGCGGCGAACAGCACGCCCCGCACAGCAGCCCTGCCGCCAGCAGGAACGCCGCCCCCACCACGAAATTCACCAGAAGAAGCACATCGAGATAGATGACCGTCCGCACAAGCCCCACCCCCTCTTTCTAGGGTAGCAGAGGGGTGGGAGGAAAAGGGTCGAACCCTCTCAGGCGCTTTTTTTGCAAAAACCCCTTGCAAACTTCCCCGAGATGCGGTATAATACATCTCGCGGCAAGTCCGCTGGAAATCGAATATCTGCCTCTTTAGCTCAGTCGGTTAGAGCACCTGACTGTTAATCAGGGTGTCGCCTGTTCGAGTCAGGCAAGAGGCGCTTTTTACGGCGAAGAGTTTTCTTCGCCGTTTTTTTGTGTGCTGTATGTAACCAAACTGTAGCCTTTTTCACATTATTTTCAAAAATTAAAGGTAAATTAAAAAATGTCCTCTTGAAGAAATGGCGTATTTGTGTTACACTACATCCAAGCTGTAATGGTATTTTTGGAGATTCTGGCGTTTTTCCCCCAGCGTTTTTTGGCTCTGAGGGGCGGCGGCAGAGTGATTTACACGCATTTTTTCTACTTTTCTGCCCGTTTTGGCTGTTTTTCCGGCCATTTAGCCTTGTGGCAGGGGGGAAAGTATGGTAAAATAGTGTAAAGATGCCAAAATGGCAGCTTACTTAACTCGTGATGTTGCCGAGTGCGCACTCGGTTGCATAGGTTTTCCCGGTTGCGCAACCGGGAGGGGACCGATTATATTCGTTTTTTCATTTGAAGGGAGTAATTCATTATGATGATGCCTGCAAACTTCTCTGCTGTGAACGCAGAGGTCGTCTACGGCGGCGCTGTGGCTGACTACCTGCCCAACGCATGGACTGCTGCCAATGTCAAGCAGTTCTCCACCAACATTATCACCCTGGTCAGCAACAGCTTCACCTCGCTTGTGCTGAATCGTACCCTGGGTACCATGTTCAGCGGCAACTGGGGCGACGACGGCGTGAAGCTGTTCGGCGACAACGGCACTTTCTCCAGCCTGTACAATATCGACCGTGCAATCGGCGGTGAGGCTCAGAACTTCGGCAACAAGATCATGACCACTCTGGGTCTGGCTTCTGTTGTCTACACTCTGGGCATGAAGGACGCTGCTGTCCTGTCTGTCAAGAAGGTCGTTGACGCCAACGGTAAGACTCTGTAACCCTGTTGTCTGAGGTTTCACCAAAGACTCATTAAAAGAGCGGCGAATCGAAAGATTCGCCGCTCTTTTTTGCTGTCCTTCTGTTACCAAACTGAGACTTTTTTCACATTTTTTTCAAAATTTAAGGGTTTATTAAAAATTGTCCTCTTGAAGAAGCCGACAGAATGTGTTATACTATGCCCAAGGTTTAGGAGACGGTACGTCAAAATCCCCTCTCCGAGCCGGTCAAAATGATCAAAGGGTAGGCGCTCCCTTCTTTTGATAGCAGCTACTCTCTGCCCCGCTTTGTCGCAGGGCAGTGCGAGGCAGAGAGTTGTATGCTGCTTTATGGGAGAAGCGGGCGAGGCGTCCGAAATGGAAGCCCTTTCTTCTTCGCCAAATCGTCCTCAGCCGCAAGGCGGGCGTTTTGAAATAGAAACCACAAAGGAAGCATCTATGCGTTATACCTATGTCCGGCAGCACGACACCACAGACTGCGCTGCCGCCTGTCTCGCAATGGTGTGCCTCCATTACAAAAAGGAGATCACCATCACCCGCCTGCGGGACATGATGGGTACCGACTTAAAAGGCACAAACCTGACCGGTATGGAAAAGGCAGCGCAGGAGCTGGGATTCAGCACCGCCGCCGTCCGGGTAGACCGGGAAAACTTCCTCAGCGAATTCACCACTCCCTGTATTGCACAGGTCATCACCGACGAGGGTCTGGCCCACTTTGTGACGGTCTTCAAGAAGACCACCATCAAAGACGACGGCGAGCGGCGTCGGCACATGCTCCGGCAGGATGAGGAGCGGAAGAAGTGCGCTGACGAAGGAAAGAAGTTCAAATGCCGCGACTACGTCATCATCGGCGACCCGGCAAAAGAGCTGAAAAAGATCTCCCTCGATGAGTTCTACAAGAACTTTACCGGCGTTCTGCTCCTGATGACCCCCACCTCGGAGTTCAAGACAGGCAAGCAGAAACAGGGCAGCATGGTCAAGCGTTTCCTCGACCTGCTGTGGCCCCAGAAGAAGCTCTTCTTCTACGCCATCCTCAGCTCGGTCATCATGACCATCATCGGGATCGCATCCTCGATGTACAACAAGATCCTGATGGATGAGATCCTTCCCTACGGGCTGAAGAGCCTGCTGGTGGCTGTCATTCTGGTGTTCAGCATCGTCAATGTCACCAGCGCACTCATCAGCATGGTGCGGCAGTGGGTGCTCATCTATCTGTCCATCAAGGTCGATATTCCCCTGATGCTGGGCTACTTCGGGCATGTTTTCAAACTGCCCATGAAGTTCTTCGCCACCCGCAAGACCGGCGAGATCACCACCCGCTACTCCGACGCCAGCACCATCAAATCGGTGTTCACCAGCATCGCCCTGAGCGTCGTGATGGATATTGTGATGGCCTGCGCCACCGGCGTCATCCTCTTCCGGATGAATGCCACCCTCTTCTCTATTTCGATCTTCACCACCCTGCTGAGCATCCTGCTGGTGTTCATCTTCAAGCAGCCCTTCAAGCGGATCAACGAAGAGACCATGCAGCAGTCTGCTATCCTCAACAGCCAGATGATCGAGAGCCTCCGGGGCATCGAGACCGTCAAGTGCAACGCCGAAGAGGACCGTGAGCTGGAAGCTCTGGAGCGGGAATACATCAAGAGCCTGAAGATCAGCCTGCGCTCCAGCAAGATCAGCACGGTGCAGTCCCTGATCTCCACCCTCATCACCACCATCCTCGGCATGGTCACCTCTTATGTGGGCATCATGCAGGTGCTGAACGGTGAGATGACGCTGGGCGGCTATATGGCCTTCAGCACCCTTTCCTCTTACTTTACTTCTCCGGTCAGCGAGCTGGTCAGCCTGCAGATGTCCATTCAGCAGGCGCAGATCTCCATCAAGCGTCTGACCGAGATCATGGATTACGAGTCCGAGCAGGACGAGACCCGCGAATACACCGAGATGGAAAAAATCGACGGTGACATTGAATTCAAGGATGTCTCTTTCCGCTACGGCAGCCGTTCTCCGGCCCTGAGCCATGTCTCCTTCACCATCCCCTACGGCAAGAAGGTGGCCCTCGTGGGCAGCAGCGGCAGCGGCAAATCCACCATCACCAAGCTCCTGCTCAAGTATTATGAGCCGGAAAGCGGTACCATCAGTGTAGGCGGCGTCGATCTGGACGAGTACAGCAATGCCTCCGTCCGCCGTGCCATCGCCTATGTTCCCCAGAACGTCGAGCTGTTCAGCAAGACCATCTACGACAACATCCGCATTTCCCGACCGGAAGCCAGCCTCGATGAGGTCAAGGCCGCTGCCAAGAAGGCAGATGCCCACGAGTTCATCCGCAAGCTGCCGCTGCAGTACAACACCTATCTGGAAGAAGCCGGCAACGGCCTCTCAGGCGGTGAGAAGCAGCGCCTTGCGCTGGCTCGTGCCTTCCTGAAGGATGCGAACCTCTATATCCTGGACGAATCCACCAGCAGTCTGGACTTTGGCACAGAGAATACCATCTTCGATATGATCTACAACCAGCTTGCAGACCGCTCGATGCTGATCGTCGCCCACCGCCTCTCGACCATCCGGGATTGTGACCTCATTCTGGTCATGGACCACGGCGAGATCGTAGAGCGCGGCACCCACGAAGAGCTGCTGGAAAAGCAGGGCAAGTATTACGAGCTCTGGAGCCTGCAGCAGGGCATTTTCCGCAATAAGAAAAAAGCGGAGCAGCCCACACCTGCCGCCGCCGCGAAAGTGGTGGAGGACGAGGACGATGGCGAGTCCATCACTTACTAATTCGTTGCAGCCGCGTGCGCACGCGGTTACATAAATGGCTTTCTTTCCGGATGCGCATCTGGGAACTGGGCCGACTAAATTTGTTTTTCATTCATTTGAAGGGAGTAATTCATTATGATGATGCCTGCAAACTTTACTGCTGTTAACTCTGAGGTCGTCTACGGCGGCGCTGACCTGCTCTCCGTTCTGGCTGACACCACCGCTCCTATCTGGAACGCTTCTAACGTCAAGAAGTTCAACACCAACGTGATCACCCTGATCAGCAACTCCTTCTTCGCATCTACTGTTGCTAACACTCTGGGCGTTATGTTCAGCGGCAACTGGGGCAAGGACAACAAGATCCTCGGCGAGAATGGCTCCATCAACCAGAATATGTTCGGCCTGTGGGACGTTACCGACCCGAAGAATCCTGTTCGTACCGATGACATGACCTTCGGCAACAAGGTCATGCAGGTTCTGGGCATGGCTTCTGTCGCTTACACTCTGGGCACCACCGATGCCAAGGTCGGCTTCAACGACAAGGTCATGGGCGCTTTCGGTGAGACCTACTAATCAGTAACCCCTAGAATCTGAAGTGTGTTTCGTCCGGCGGCTCTTGGGCCGCCGGATGATAATGCCTCGTAATGGTATGCCCGGAGGCACCTGCCTCCGGGCATACCTTATTTTTTTATTAAGTTATTTCGAAGTTTACAATTTGGACTTATTACTTTGATATAGTAATAGGTAATGGCAAGATGTAGACTTACCCGAAACGCCTCTGCTGGACTCAACCTCTCCGTCACGGCTGACGCCGTGCCACCTCCCCTAACGAGGGGAGGCTTTGGCATTCCGCAAAGCTTTGCCTCCTCGCCAGAGGCTCCCCTACCAGGGGAGCTGTCTGCGAAGCAGACTGAGAGGTTGGACAAAGGACAGCCTGACCGCAAGCCACTGACTTTCGGCCATAGCGAAACAGGAGACGCTGTATGCCTGTACATAATCTGCCCTATGACCGCCGCTTAAATTCTCGTGCAAAGCATTTGCGCCACGAGATGACCCCGCAGGAGCGTAAGCTCTGGTTTGGTTTTCTGCGTGATTATCCGATAAAAATCTATAAACAGCGTGTGATAGAATTTTTTATCGTTGACTTTTATTGCGCAGAAGCGAAACTGGTCATTGAGTTGGACGGTTCTCAACACTATACAGAACAGGGACAGCTTTACGACCACGAACGAAGCTGTATCATTGAGCAGTATGGAATTGAGGTACTGCGGTTTTCCAACCGCGAAGTAAATCGGCAATTTGAAGCGGTTTGCGCTCAAATCGACCGCACGATTCAACAGCGTCTTAACACAGCAGAGTGATACGTTACATTTTACCATTGCCTATTACAAGCAATGAAACCAAGAACAGGTGGTATAAAATCATGAGAGAGATCCAGACCGCAGAAAACAAGACCCTCAAGCTGACCAATGTGGTCAGCCGCCGCATCCAGCCCGAAGAGTTCAACAATATGCAGATCGTGCTGACCCAGATGCACAACTTTATCAAGAGCAACGGCGCACAGCCCCTCGGCCCCCTCGTGCAGTGCATCAAACTGCCCGCCGGCCCCAACCCTCAGCCCGAAGTCTATATGATGCAGCAGGCCACCCAGCTCATCCCCCGCATGGAGGCCGGCTACTCCATGGACGCTGTGCTCCGCGTGCGCAACTGCCTGTACGCCCACTACGTCGGCCCCATGAGCCAGAGCGGCCTCGCCTCCCAGAAGCTGAACATCCTGGCTTTTGAGCACGAGCTCGAGCTGACCGGCACTGTCTACACCATCTTTGTCAATCAGGATGATGACGAGGGCGTTGTGGATACCTTTATGGAGACAAAGTAATATGACGACGACCATCCGCGACATCAACGAGCTGCAGGACCGCCGCATCATGATGGAGAAAAAGCTGCCGCCTTTTGGCTACGCGCTCATTCTCCTGACGGCTGCCCTCATCCTCTTCCTCGTGGTGTGGAGCACAAAAAACTACCGCACCTACGTCAGTCAGTCTAGCGGCTCGGTGCAGGCCGCCAACAAGACCTACATCATGTCCAGCTACTCCGGCTCCATCACTGAGCTGAACATCGCCGAGGGTACCTACGTCAACGAGGGCGACCTCATCGCTCACATCAAGAGCACCGACCTCGACATGCAGCAGGACAGCATCCAGAGCCAGCTGGACATCTACAAAAAGCAGAAGAGCCAGTACGAAAAGTTGGTCAAGTCCATTCAGGATGACAAGAACTATTTCAGCGAGACGGACATTGACGACCAGCCCTACTACTACCAGTACGAGACCTACAAGAGTCAGGTTGCCCAGAAGGCCTTCGACGCCTCGCCCTATCAGGCCGCAGGCTACTCCGACGAGCAGATCAAGGCCCTGATGGAGCAGAACCAGAGCGAGGTGGAGGCCCTGTATTACTCTACCCTGCAGTCGATCTCTGCCAGCCTGACCAGTGTGCAGAGCAACATCGACAACCTGCAGAGCCAGATGGACGCCCTGAGCACCGGCGCCAACGACTACTACATCTATGCCCCCACCTCCGGCGTCATCCACATGGACACACCCTATAAGGTGGGCATGGTGCTCAGCGCCGGCACCCCGCTGGCCACCGTCGCCAGCGAGAACAGCGACCTCGAGGTGGTGGCTTACGTCACCCTCAGCGACAGGCCGCTGCTCCATGTGGGCGACCCCTGCAAGATCGCCATCACCGGCCTGTCGGAGTATTCCTACGGCACCCTGACCGGCACCGTGACCTCCATCGACAGCGATGTGACCGCCAGCTCCTCCGGCTCCTACTACAAAATGACCATCACCCCGGACAGCACCTACGTCATCAGCAACAGCGGCGACAAGGTCGATCTGTCCAACGGTATGAGCGTCACCGCCCGCGTGGAGTACGACAAGCTGACCTATTTCGAATACGCGATGGAAGCTCTGGGCGTTCTGTTCCGCTAAGCGCTCACATCAACGCCCAAAGAGGTACGAAAGAATGAAACTGAACCTGAAAATGCTGGCCGTGAGCACCGCTCTGCTGGGCCTGCTGGCCGCCGGCGCTGCGCTTCCGGCCTCTGCAGCCGGTCCCCTGAACGCGGCCGCTGCCCTCTCTCTGCCCTGGTCCGCTGCGGCTGTGGAGAGCGTCGAGACCGGCAGCTACGCCTCCACCATGACGGTAGGGACGCAGCAGCAGCTCTCGCCGGTCATTCTGCCCGCAAAGGCCGCACGCAATGCCACGGTAACTTTTATGTCCAACGACAGCACCATCGTGAACGTGACGTCTGAGGGCGTGGCACAGGCGGTGGGCATCGGCACGGCGCAGGTCATCGCCAGCGCAGACGGCGTGAGCTGCGTCTACACCATCACCACCGAGCTGGATGAATCCATGATCGTCAAGGAGATGGACATCACGCTGGCCTCCAGCACCATCGCTGTCGGCGAGACCACTTCCCTGTCGCTGGGCGTGCTGCCTTCCAGCGCATCGAATTATGCCAGCGTGAGCCTCAGCTCCTCGGATCCCGCTGTGGCTACCGTCAATAACTTCGGCAAAGTCACCGGTGTCGCCCCCGGCACCGCCACCATCACCGCCACCTGCGGCGATGTGAGCGCTTCGGCCACTGTCAAAGTCGTCAACAGCGGCGTAGACCGTCAGTCCATCGATCTGAACACGAGCTATGTCGTCCTCAAACCGGGCGCCAGCCGCACCATCACCGGCAAAGTGACTCCGTCTTCCGCCTCCCAGTCCCTCACCTTCAAGTCCAATGACACCAAGGTGGCCACTGTGAGCGCCAAGGGCGTCATCACTGCCGTGGGTACGGGCGCGACCTCCATCGTCGTCTCCAACGGCACAGCGTCTGCTTCGGTGACGGTCATCGTCAACCGGAATGCTTCCAGCTCCGGCAATGGCGGCGGCAGCACCGACGGCAACAACGGTGAGGTCATCACCGACCCCGTCGTGGAGGCCATCGAGGCCGACGGCACCGACGAAGTGACCTTCGCACAGCGCGAGGTCCCCATCATCACCGGCGAGATGCTGAATGCCCTCCGTCTGAACGGCAAGACCCTCGTGGTCGAGGCCGATAACTACACCATCCGCATCGCGGGCCGCGATGTGAAGAGCACCTCCGCGCAGGTGAGCACAGCCCTGAGCTTTGCCCCCTCTGAGTATGGCGTCACCTTCACCCTCAACGGCGGCGAGGCTCTGCCGGGCGTCGTTCAGGTCGAGATGACCGGCGACAACGCCGCCTACACCCGCATCTACCTGCACAATGCCGTCAAGGGCAAGTGGCAGTTCCTCAACAGCTACAAGGATAATGTCCTCGAGGCGGACACGGCGGGCGAATACCTGCTGACCACCCAGAATCTCCGCTTCGCCCATGTGGACATGACCTTCTTCATCGCGGGCCTTGTGGTCATCGTGGGCATCATCATCGCCTACATCGTCATCAAGAAACGCTATTGGTTCTGGTAACTCTCATAAGTAAAATGACAGCGGCTGCTGTAAGTCCCTAAGACTACAGCAGCCGCTGTTTTTAACCTCTCAGTCTCGCTATCGCTCGACAGCTCCCCTACCGAGGGGAGCCTCTGGCGAAGAGATTAAGTTTTCCGATATGCCAAGGCCTCCCCTCGTTAGGAGCAACAACGACGACCGCCGCCAGCGGCGGAAACAGGGAGTCGCTGTTGGGGCCGCGGCCAGCAGGATGCGAGCGAGAGCGAAGCAGACGCTGGGTGCCGCAACCCGGGCAGTAGCAGCGCGTCAGCGCTGACGGAGAGGTTTACTCCACCGTCACGCTCTTGGCCAGATTGCGGGGCTTATCGACGTCACAGCCGCGCAGGACGGCCATATAGTAGGCGAACAGCTGCAGCGGCACGATGAGCTGCAGGGGCATCAGCAGCTCGTCATAGTCGTCCAGACGCACCACATAGTCCGCCACGCCCTCCGGGACGACAACGTCCTTCGTCGTGAAGAGGATGACCCGCGCACCGCGGCTCTTGGTCTCCTTGGCGTTGGAGATGGTCTTTTCGTACACCTGCTTCTGGGTGGCCAGCGCGATGACCGGCACACCGTCGGTGATGAGGCTGATGGTACCGTGCTTGAGCTCACCGGCAGCGTAGGCGTCCGAGTGGACGTAGCTGATCTCCTTGAGCTTCAGGCTGCCTTCCAGCGAGAGGGCGTAGTCGAAGCCGCGCCCGATGAAGAAGCAGCTCTGGGTGTTGACGAAGCGGCTGGCGAGGTACTTTATCTGCTCACAGTCGGCCAGACGAGGCTGGATGACCTCACCGGCGCGGAGCAGCTCGGCGGTCAGGCGGCGGGTCTCTGCCTCACTCAGACGGCCTCTGGCATAGGCCAGACGGAACGCGAAGAGGTAGAGGGTGCAGAGCTGCACCATATAGGCTTTGGTGGACGCCACGGCGATCTCCGGGCCGGCGTAGGTATAGAGGACGTAGTCCGCTGCACGGGCGATGGAGCTGCCTACCACATTGACGACAGCCAGCACCGGCACACCCCTGCTCTTGGCGAGGCGGAGGGCGGCCAGCGTGTCGCTGGTCTCGCCCGACTGGCTGATGATGATGACGAGGTCGTCGGGGTCGAGGATGGGGTCACGATAGCGGAACTCGCTGGCGATGTCCACCTCGGCAGGGACTCGGGCCAGCCGCTCGATGGCAGTCTTGCCCACCATACCGGCGTGCATGGCCGTGCCGCAGGCCACGAGGTGGATGTTCTTGATGCTGCGCAGCTTCTCATCGCTCAGTTCCGGGATGCGGAGGTCGGGCATACCGTTCTCCACGCGGGGGCTGACGGTGGCCGTGATAGCGGCAGGCTGCTCATGGATCTCTTTCAGCATGAAGTGGGGGTAGCCGCCCTTCTCAGCGGCTTCTTCGTCCCAGTCGGCGGTCAGCACTTCCCGCTCCACCGGCTTGCCGAAGGCGTCGTAGAACCGGATGCCGTCGGCCTTGACCACCGCCATGTCGCCCTCCTCGAGGACGCTGTAGCGGCGGGTGTACTTGAGCAGGGCCGGAATATCGGAGGCCACGAAGTTCTCGCCCTCGCCCCAGCCCACGATGAGGGGGCTCTCCTTCTTGACGGCGTAGATGGTGTCCGGCTCTTCCCGGAACAGCACGCCCAGCGCATAGCTGCCCCGCACCATCGCCAGCGCCTCCCGCAGGGCTGCCAGAGGGCTCTGCTTGGGCTGGGCGCAGCAGAAGTAGTCGATGAGCTTGACCAGCACCTCGGTGTCCGTCTCGCTCTCAAAGGTGACGCCCTTGGCCAGCAGGTCGGCCTTCAAAGGGCCGTAGTTCTCGATGATGCCGTTGTGGACGATGCTCACGCGGGGGGTGGAGTGGGGATGGCTGTTGACGTCGCTGGGCTCGCCGTGGGTGGCCCAGCGGGTGTGTCCGATGCCGCAGAAGCTCTCGGGCAGGTTTTCTGCCTCCAGCTTGCGGCGGAGCACTTCCAGCCGGCCCTTGCTCTTGACGACGTGGATGCCGCCTTCCAGCGCCAGCGCGACGCCGGCGGAGTCATAGCCGCGGTATTCCAGCTTTTCCAGACCGTTCAGCAGCACTTCCTGGGCGCTGCGCTTACCCGAATAACCTACGATGCCACACATACAAAACACCTCCATGCCGACAGCACGGCGCGAACGCACACGGCGGCTGTCAGCCTCTTACGATCAGTCTATGTTCTTGTATGGCTTTCTTTGAAAGGATTCTGTTGCGGTATTGCTGCCGTTTTTTGCCCTTCTCTGCGGCTGGTATAAGCCCTGGAAGCTATCGCTCCCGTTTCAACCGGAGGAACACCCGCCGAAACTTTCGATGATCCCTCTCCTCGTCACCCTCACGGCTGTCACCCGCGTGGCCCGGCGCTTTTTCGTCAACTGAAGTCGTCTATCCCCTCTTTCTGCTCTTTCCGCCGCCTTCCTGAAAACAAAAACAGCTCCTTTCGGAGCTGTCAGAAGCCGACGGAAAAGGTCAGCGGTATTGTATCACAAAGTCCCACATCCGTCAATGGACGCCCAGCATTTTGTGGAGCCTCGGCTGCCAGACCACTTTATAGAGCATCAGCATATTGTGGAGCGCCCGGTCATAGAGCAGGAAGGCTGCATTGCCCATGGCCAGCGTCACCAGCGAGACGGCCAGCGCCGTAGTGCGCAGCTCTTCGGCGATGCTGCCCGCCGGGACCAGCAGCAGCACCAGCCCGTACATCGCCAGGATCCCGCCGTTGCAGAGCAACAGCTTGCAAACAGCCCGCAGCAGGGCCGGGCGTATCCGCTCGAAATAAGGCTTTGCCAACGGATAGTACCCCAGCAGGAACACAAAGGTGAGGGCCACTTCCTTGTCAGGCACGAAGAGCAGACTCAACAGGCTCACCGCGCCATAGGCCGTCAGAGCCATGGTCTTCCCGCACTCCACGCAGACTGTGGCAATGAGAAAGCTGGCCACCGCCGGAGCGATGAACATCGCAATGGGAAACACAGCCCCCAGCAGCATCAGGGCCACACTGAGCGCTGCGGCCATGCCGCAGTAGGCCATGGCCCAGCTTTTACTTTTGCGTCCCTTCATGGCAGCTCCCATTGTACCGGCTGGCTCTCAGCGTCCAGCGGCTCGATGGCGTGGCGGAGGCCCAAGATCATGATGTTGTCCAGCAGGGTGCGGTTCAGCTTGACGTCCAGCATCCCGTAGGCGCGGACGAGGTCGTTGACCGCAGCGAGGGCCTGCCGTCGGGCGTTTTCCCGGGCAGCGTTCCTGTCGTTGATGCCGTTGACGAGGAAGACGTTGTAGCGGCCCTTATCTTTGTCCCGGGAAAAGCTCTCCGCTTTGTCCAGCAGATAAGCGGCCCGGCCGATGCAGCTGCCGATGTAGTGCATACTTTTGCGCTGATTGGGGTCGTCGGTGGCCAGCACCGAGTAGAGCGCGCCGTAGAGGTTGCCCTTCGGCTCTGCGGCCAGCAGATAGTTCTTGGCGTTCAGGGTCATCTGGACGTTGGCCTGGTCCCGCTCCTGTACGAAGATGCGCTCCAGTGCCGGGTTCTCGGCGGCGGCCTTCCGGTAGGCTCGCTGCAGCAGGACGGTGTCCACCACCCGCCGTACTTTTTTATAGAAGGGCAGATCGGCCCACTGGGCATCCTGGATGCGGTGCCAGCTCAGCAGGACTTCCACCTGTGCGGCCAGCCGGATGCCCTGGGTCTGGCACATCATCTGCCGCCAGACCAGCGTACCCGGCTCCCGCATCCGCTTACAGGTGGCCGGACGGCCCGCCAGACTGTCGGCCAGTACCGCGAACAGGACGCCGTTGTAGCGCAGACCATAGCAGGAATACAGCCCATAGGTGGTGTAGAGCTGGCGGCGGACGCCGCGCTGATACCACTGATAGGTGTTGTAATCCCGGATGGTCAGCTCCGGCAGATAGGGCCGCATACGTCCCTTCATTCTGTTCATTCCTTTCGCGGGCCGCGCCGGGCGCAGCCTTTCTTGCAGGGGAAGACCGCTTCCCCACAGCTGTAGACTAGTATAATCTATTTTTCGTCAGCGTTCAACCGTTCTTTTGTAAATTCTTATAGAAAAGGCCGCACTGGAATCGATTTCAGTGCGGTCTTTGGGTGCATCTTATTTCTTTTCGAAACGACCCGTGTGGCCGGGCTGAGTGCGCTTGCCGTCAAAGCCGCTCTTGGGCATGGGCTTTGCGGGGCGGTTCTCGAACTTGGGGGCGTTGTAGTACATATACAGCTGGCAGGGGATCATGCCGTTGTACATCTTGCGGCGCTTGTTGGCCCGCTTGCCGTAGTGGTGTTCAAAATCCATATCGGCAGTGATGGCGTAGACACCGGCGCAGGGGTGGGCCTCCATCTGCTGGCCGAGGGTGCGGGCCAGCTTGGCGGCACCCTCGATGGTGCTCATGCGCTCGCCGTACGGGGGGTTGGTCAGGACGATGGCCTCGCTCCTGGCGGCGAAATCGGCCACGTCGGCCACCTCGAAGTGGCAGCGCTTCTCCACGCCGGCCAGCTTGGCGTTGGCGTTGGCCAGAGCCACGGCGGCGGGGTCGATGTCGTAGCCGAAGGCCTCAAAGCCCACGTCCAGCTTGGAGTCGGCCAGAGCCTTCTGGCGCTGCTCGGCCCAGATGGCGGCAGGCACGAAGCTGTAGCGCTCGGCGGCAAAGCGGCGCTTGAGGCCGGGGGCAATGTTCATAGCCTTCTGAGCGGCCTCGATGAGGAGGGTGCCGCTGCCGCAGAAGGGATCTTCCACGAGGCTGTCGCGGCGGACGCGGCCCAGATCGGCGATGGTAGCGGCCAGTGTCTCACGGATGGGGGCCTCCATGGAGTTGCGGCGGTAGCCGCGCTTGTGCAGGCCGTCGCCGGTGGTGTCCAGCATGATCTCGCAGACGTTCTTGCGGAGCATGAAGCGGATCTTATACTCCGCGCCGGTCTCGGGCAGGCTGGTGGTGCGGTGGCCCTGCATCAGGCGCTTGACCACGGCCTTCTTGATGATGCTCTGGCAAGCCGGCACGCTGGACAGCTGGCTGTTCAGCGAAGAGCCGGTGACCGGGAAGGCCGCGTCGGCGGGCAGCAGCTCTTCCCAGTGGATGGAGTAGACGCCGTCGAACAGCTCGTCGAAGGTGGTGGCTGTGTAGGTGTTCAGGAGCAGCATCACGCGCTCCACGGTGCGGAGGTTGAGGTTGGCGGCGGCGATCATATCCGCGCCGCCCTTGAAGGTCAGACGGCCGTCGCTGACCCGGATGTCCTCGGCGCCGATGCGGCGCAGCTCAAAGTTGGCCGTGGACTCGCACCCGAAAAAGCAGGGGGCGATGAGTTCAAATTTTGCAGGCATTCTGGTTTCCTTTCCTGTCGGGTGCGGCGTGCCGCACCAAAAAACAGGCCCGCCCCGCTGGGGGCAGGCCCAAAGCTTCTTCGTCTTGTGCGGACGGCTCAGCGGCTGCCGCGGCGTCCCCGGGGTGCGTAGCCGCCGCCCCGGCGGTTGTTGGTCTCGTGGTCGAGGTCGGCCATCTTCTCTTCGCTCTGGCTCTTGAAGCGGCTCATCATGTCCTCAAAGCTCAGGTTGTCGCTCTTGGCCGGGGCCTTGGGCTGCCAGACGCGGGGCGCTGCGTCCCGTGCCGGGCCGCGTCCGCCCTGGGGACGGCCGCTCTGACCGTTGCGGCGGAAGCCGCCTTCCCGCGGGCCGTTGTTGTTGGGGCGGGGGCCGCGGCCCTCATGCGGAGCGCGGGGTGCCGGCGGCAGCAGCCGCTTGATGGACAGCGCGATCTTGCCGTCCGGTGCCACATTGATGACCTGCACCTTCACGGTGTCGCCGTCATGCAGCACGGCTGCAATGTCCTGCACATACTCGTTGGACACCTCAGAAATGTGGACCATGCCCACGCGGCCCTCCGGCAGCGCAACGAATGCGCCAAACGGTTTTACGCCGGTGACACGGCCTTCAAAAATATTCCCTACCTCAATCGCCAAAACTCAATACTCCTTGTTGACTAATGTGTTTCCCGCCGGCCGCAAGCCGCTCGGGGCGCGGCATCAGTTGCCCGTCACATCCACGAAGATGCGCTCGTTGGCCGCCGCATAATTGTAAGAGTCCCGCGCGACCCACTCGGTCACATCGTCCGAGTCGCCGCTGAGGATGCGCTGCATCTCCTCGTTCTGGGTCTTCTGCTGGTCGATCTGCTCCTGCAGGGTGTCCAGCTCCGCTTTCTTGGAGCTGAGCGCCACCTGATTCGCGATGTACGCCGCCAGCATACTCAGCAAAAGCAGAAGGAAGAGCAGTTTCAGCACAGCGCCCACGACGGACGCCTTTCTCTTCCGCTTTTTCCGGCTCGGATTTGCCATAACACAGTGCCTCCCGTTTTCGGACAGCAGGCCCAATGCGCCTGTACTCTCACTTTGATACGTTTGAATTATACAACATACGCCGTGGTGTTGGCAAGCTCTTTTTCTGTTTTTTTGCAAGTCTTTTTTCGTTCCGCCGTACTTTGGCGGCGGCGCGGGCAGCTTTCCACGGGGCGATGCACCGGGCGGCGAGCCGCACCGGCCCCAGCAGCAGTTTTCCCGCAAAGGCTTCGGCAGCGGCGAACAGAGGCCGCAGCGCTGCCTGCACTGCCCCGGCGGCGCAGAACGCCGCCAGCGCCATATAGCCCCGCAGCTGCCCGGCCTGACTCTGGGAGACGGCATAGCTCTGCAAAGCCATCAGCACAGCTCCCACAAAAAGCATATCCGGCAGGAACGCGGCCCTGCCCCGGGTGGGCAGAACAGCCCGCGCCGCGCCCAGCACACCGCCCAGCACCGCGCAGGCCGCCATCTCCTGCCCCACCGCCCCGGGCGAAAGTGCCGGGCCCATCACCGGACGAGACGGCGCAGAAAGCCGCCCGGCGTATGCTCTGCGGTGTATTCCAGCGTGTCCACCCGGCCTGTAAGCTTGACTTCGCCTTTGTCGAGGTCGAGGCTGGTGACGCTCAGCTCGGCCCCGGTGAGTTCCAGCGTCCCTTTCGAGGTGAGCATCGCCGCCCCCTCGGCGTCGCAGCGGATGACCCGCCGCACACCGGTGACGGTCAGCTTGTTCCGCCCCTCCAGGATGAGGTCATGAGGCAGAGCCTGCTCCGGCTTTGCGTCCTGTTGTTTCATGACATTCCCCTCCCCTTTTCTGCCATCTTATGCAGGGCGGGGCGGGGTCATGCCGGATTTACTCGGCTTTCGGGGCGTCGTGGGCGGCTGCCAGCACGTTGTCCTGCTCGATGATCTCGTACATCTCGCGGGCCACGTCCTTGGTGCGGGGCTCCACGTCGGAGAGGACCTTCACCTTGATGGGCCGGTTGCCGAAGGTGACCTCGATGATGTCGCCGGCCTTGACGGCCTGGCTGGCCTTGGCGGTCTTGCCGTTGATGAGGATGCGGCCCGCGTCGGCCACCTCGTTTGCCACCGTGCGGCGCTTGATGAGCCGCGAAACTTTCAGATATTTGTCTAAACGCATTTCTAAACTCCTTGTATCAACCTCTCAGTCTCGCTGTCGCTCGACAGCTCCCCTAGTAGGGGAGCCTCTGGCGAAGAGGCAAAGCTTTACGATATGCCAAAGCCTCCCCTATTAGGGGAGGTGGCACGCCGTAGGCGTGACGGAGAGGTTGTTCCTCTATTAAAAAAGCCGCCGGGCCTAAAGGTTCCGGCGGCGATGGGTTTTCTCTTACAGGGTGTCCTTCAGAGCCTTGCCCGGCTTGAACACGATGCTCTTGGAAGCAGCGATGGTGATGGCCTCGCGGGTGCGGGGGTTGATGCCCTGACGCTCAGCGCGCTCACGCACCTCGAAGGTGCCGAAGCCGGAGATGGAGATCTTCTCACCCTCGGCCATGGCCTTGCCCAGTGCCTCGAATGCAGCGTTGACAGCCATCTCGGCGCTCTTCTTGCTCATCTCAGTGTTTGCCGCAACCTGTGCGATCAGATCGGTCTTGGTCATAATAAAAGCCTCCACAATATTCTCAACATTTTCTATTCGAGCAGACGGTCTGACCGTCTGGTACCCGTTTACGTTTCGTCCGCTTCCAGCCTCTGGGTAAAGCGCTTTGCCGCAAAGGTCAGTGCCTCTTCGGCGTCCACACCGGCCAGACGCATGGCATCGGCGGCGGCCAGCAGCAGCTCACCGGCGTTCTCTGCCGTCTGCTGTGTGTCCCACGCGGCCCTGGCGCTGTCCAGAGTCCTGGCCGCACCGGCGGCATCCTCCGGCCCGCAGCCGAACCGCGCGGCCCGCTTCTGGAGCTTCTGGGCGCGCATCAGGGCGGGCAGGGTGGCCGGGACGGTGTCCAGCTCATCGGCCAGAGTCGTGCGGCCCTTTTCCTTATTTTTGAGCGCATCCCAGCTGTTTATACCAGCATTTTCCGCCGCAGAGGAAGCAAAGATGTTCGGGTGGCGGAAGACCAGCTTCTCGCACACCTCGCGGCAGACCTTTTCCATGTCGAAACGGCCCCGCTCCTCCTCGATGACGGTGTGGAACACCACCTGCATCAGGACGTCGCCCAGCTCTTCCTGCATCATGACAGGGTCGTCAGCGTCGATGGCTTCCAGCGCCTCGCACGTTTCTTCCAGAAAGTTTTTCCGGATGGAAGCGTGGGTCTGGACTTTGTCCCACGGACAGCCGTTCTCCCCGTCTCTCAGGATGCGGATGATCTCCACGAGGTCTTCCGCCGTATAGTGTTCCCTCGGCGTCCAGTCCTGCATGGGGCGTCTCCTTTCCGCATTCCGAAAACATCTGCGAACAGATTCAAATTGTACCGCAGAATCTGCCGAAATGCAAGGGTACAAGCGCATTTTCCGGCTTTTTGCGGCAAAATTTTCATTTCATTCACAACAAAAGGCGGCATCCCCCGGGGGACACCGCCCTGCGTGGGCTTTTTAGCTTACAGCTGTGCGCCGCACTTGTTGCAGAACAGCGCGTCGTCCGAGACGGGCGCGCCGCACTGGGGGCAGGTCTTGGCCTCGTTGTCCTCGGGCTTTTCCTCGGCGGGCTCTGCGGCTGCGTCAGCCGTCACGTCGGCGGCGGCCTCTTCCGTATCCTCGAAAGTCGTCTCAATGACGGTATCCGGCTCGAGAGAGGCTTTCAGGTCGGAGAGTTCCTGCTCGATGTTGGCGATCATCTCGATGTATTTGTCCACAAGGGGCTGGTTCTCCTCGTTGCCCTTGGCCAGACTATACACCAGAGCGCCCAGCTGGCGCTGCGCCTTGTACAGCTTGCTCTGCGCGTTCACGATCTTTGCCTGGGTGCGGCCCTTTTCGGCCAGATCCAGCGCGGCATTCTTGCCTTTCTCGGCATACTCGAGGCCCATTTCCTTGATCTTATTGAAGTCCATAAAAGACACCTCACTTGTCTATGCCCGGGGTGGGCAGCACTCCTCTGCGTTTTCTGCTCAGGCTGTCCCTGTGCCGCCGGAGATTATTTTCATTATAGCGCACTCCCGGGGGGAATGCAACGAATCCCACCCAAGTTTTACAGAATCGTGCGGATTTGGAAACAGTTTTTTCGCAATTTGCACACTTTCCGCGTTCTGACGTTTTTTACACTTCACCTGCGTAGAACTCGCGCAGCATACTGTCGGCGGGCAGAAGCTCCAGCTCCACCGGGGCCACATGCTCGAAGCGGCGGGCCGTCTCGTCCCAGAGCTCCGCGTTGTGGCCTTCCAGCGTGAAGCGCTGGCTCACCGGGCGCAGGAGCTTTGCGATGAGGCCCAGCTCGTAGGTGAAGGAAGTGTCCAGCAAAAAGTCTGCCGTAGTCTTGAAGCCCTTGATATACCGGGTCTCGCCGTCGAGGACTCTGTCCCACATGGAGAGGGTCTTGGCGGGGCTGCGGCCCCGGGCTGCGGCATCCCGCAGGGTGCGGCGGCAGAGGCGGATGTCCTGGGTGTTGATGACACGGCGGCCATCAATGCAGTATTCCTCCCGCAGGCCGGCGTAAATGCGGTAGACGTCGTCGCCCTTCACGAGGCCCGTCAGCTCAGGGTTCAGGGCATGGATGCCCTCAACGATGCAGACGCCGCCCTTGAGGTCCAGCGTCTCCGTCTCGGAGGAGCGGGACTCGGTGGTGAAGTCGTAGATGGGCAGCACAGTCTTTCCGGTGGTGCTCAAATCGCTGAGGCACTGGCGAATGAGGGACATATCCAGCGTGTCGGGGTTCTCGTAGTCCAGCGTACCGTCGGGCAGGCGGGGGTAATACTGAGCGCCCTTGAAGAAGTTATCCAGACTGATGACATGGGCCGGGGTGCCGGAGGCTTCCAGAGCCTCGGCCACCTTATGAGCTGAAGTCGTCTTGCCGCTGGCCGACGGGCCGGTGAGCATGACGATCTTGGCGCGGGAGTCCCTGATCTTCTGGGCAGCATAGGCCACCCGCTGGCGGTAGCTCTTCTCGCTCATCTCCGCCAGCGCCGCCGGGCTCTGGGCGGCGACGTTGTACAGGTCTATCTCAACCAGACGTTTCGGTACCCAAATCGTGATCATAAAAAACAGCCACTCCTTTTTTCCGTTCCAGCACTTCGTCGAAACGCTGGATGTATTCTGTCGGATACTTGAAATTGAAGATGCGCTGCATCCGCTTGCCGCCGTCGGCCACCAGCTTGGTGCTGCCGCCTGCGCCGGCCGAGAGGATGGTCTGGACTTCTTCCATGATATAGATATTATAATACCCCTCGTGGCCCGGCTTGCACCAGCCCACGTTTTCCAGGTTTTGGAGGGTATTTTTCTGACGATAGAGGTAGTAGGGTCGGTAGCCTGCCTCGGCCAGCAGATGGCACTTTTCCAGCATGGCGGCCACATCGGCGTAGTCGTTTTCCTTCTGGTCCTCGATGACGATGCGGGAGGCCCGCTTGAGGGTCAGGGTGTGGACTGTGATGTTCTCAGGGTCGAGGGCGATGGCCTGACGCAGGCTCTTCTCGAACCCTTCCACCGTGTCGCCAGGCAGACCCGCGATGAGGTCCATGTTGATGTCGTCGTGGCCTGCGGCCCGGGCCTCGGCATAGCAGTCGAGGATGTCCTGAGCCGAATGCTTGCGGCCAATGTTCTCCAATACTTCATCCGAGAAGGTCTGCGGATTGATGGAGATGCGGGTCGCGCCGTATTCCTTGATGACGGCCAGCTTTTCGGCGTCGGTGCAGTCGGGGCGTCCGGCTTCCACCGTGTATTCCACGATGGTGGAAAGGTCGAAGCAGTCCCGCACCGTCCCCATGAGCTGGCGCAGCTGCGCTGCCGAGAGACTGGTGGGGGTGCCGCCGCCGATGTAGATGCTGCAGAGCATCAGCCCGGCCTTGTCAGCCTCGTCCCGGATGGCCTCGACCTCTTTGCACAGGCAGTCCACATAGGGCTGCACCAGCTTGCGGTCACGGTCGAGGTTGCAGCTGACGAAGCTGCAATAGCTGCACCGGGAGGGGCAGAACGGGATGCCGATATAGAGGCTGTAGGTCTTGGGCGCACTGCCTACTTTCAGGATAGGCTCCTGCAAGTCCGCGATGGCCTTGGCCATGCCGTATTTTTCGGGCGAGCAGTCGAAGCGCTTGAGGAAGAAATCGTCGATTTCCTCTTCCGTCCAGCCTGCGGCCCGCTTGTCGTGGACAAGGCGCACCGGGCGGACGCCGGTCATCTTGCCCCAGGGCGGGCGGATGCCCGTCCAGCTGCGCAGCAGGTCATAGGTCAGGCTGGCCAGCGCAAATTCCGGCGTCTCGCCGCCCTCTTCCACGGGAATGGGCAGAGGTGCTTCGGCGGTCTGGCTCTTGCCGCCCTGCCGCACCATGGCCCAGAGCTTGTCAGGCCGCTTCTCGGCCCAGACGCAGTCTGCGCCGTCCTCGGGCGGGGTGAGGGTGAGCGGAGCCATTGGGTAGAACAGGCGGACGAGGTGCTCCACCTCGTAGCCCGAGCCGAGGCCCGTGATATAGATATTCATGTGAAATCCCGCCTTTTTATGCGTTTCTCAGCGCATTTTTGATATAGAAGTTGGTGGCGGCCTCCTGCCCGAAGGTGGAGAAATCGCCGTGGCCGGGCAGCACCTGCGCCTCGGCCGGGACGGGCAGGGCCGCGAACTTGCGCAGGCTCTCGTCCATCTTCCGGCTGTCGCCGCCCTCGAGGTCGGTGCGGCCGATGCTGCCCTGAAAGACGGTGTCGCCCACGAAGAGATAGTTTTCGCACAGCAGCACCACGCTGCCCTCAGTGTGACCGGGGGTGTGCCAGACAGTGAAGCTCAGCTCGTCGAGGGGGATGACCTCGCCCTCTTCGTAGCCGCTGTCCGAACCCTTGAGGGGCAGCAGCTGGGTCCCCCGACAGTCGGCGGGCTCACAGTAGAGCTTTGCGCCCCACTCGCGGCTCAGGACCCCCGCACTGCCCACATGGTCGTAGTGGCCGTGGGTGCAGAGGATGAGGCTCAGCTTGCCGCCGTGCTCCTTTAAGATCTTATCGTACTCCTGCACCTCGGCGGCGGGGTCGATGACCACCGCGTTGCCTGCGTCCGAGATGAGCAGGAAACTGTTGGTGTAAAACGGCGCAGGGCCGACCAGATGAAATGCCTTCATGGTTTATTTTTCTCCTTTATGCCACTCGTCGGTGTCGATGACGATGGTGCAGGGGCCTTCGTTGACCAGCGACACCTGCATATCCGCGCCGAACTCGCCGTGCTGGACATCCTTGAGGCCCTGCTTGTTCATCTCAGCGAGGAACAGCTCGTAGGCGTCCACAGCCAGCGGCGGTTTTGCCGCCTTGATGAAGCTGGGGCGGAAGCCCTTCTTCGTGTCGCCGTAGAGGGTGAACTGACTCACCACCAGCGCGGAGTACCCGAGGTCCTTTGCACTGAGGTTCAGCTTGTCGTTTTCGTCCTTGAAAATGCGCAGGCCCGCGCATTTTTCAGCCAGTTTCGGCACGATGTCGAGAGTATCGGTGTCCTTGACGCCCAGCAGGATAACGAGGCCGGGGCCGATGGGGCGCGGCTCGCCGCCGTTGACCCGGACGCTGGCCGAGGATACGGCCTGAATGACTGCACGCATATTAGCTCCTTGTTACCTTGAGCACATCCTTGACTTTGGACAGACGGGCCACGACCCGGTTGAGGTGCTCTGTATTGTTGATGCCGATGGTCAGGCTGATGACGGCACAGTTGTTCTCCACCTGACGGGCGTTCATGGCGTAGATGGGGACGCGGATGTCAGCCAGCGCGGCCAGCACATCGGACAGCAGCTCGTTGCGGTTGAGGGCGATGATCTCCAGACCGGCCTTGTAGCTGTCCTTGACGCTGTCGGCCCAGTAAGCCTTGACCCAGCGGGGGGCGTTGGAAGGGTCTTTCATGCTGGACACCGCGTTGGCGCAGCTCTGCTTGTGGATGGAAACGCCGAAGCCCCGGGTGATGAAGCCCACGATGGGGTCGCCGGGCAGGGGCGAGCAGCACTTTGCAAACTTGATGGGGGTGTTGTCGAAGCCCTCCACCACCACGCCGTCAGTGGCGTGGACGCGGCTCAGATCGACCTTCGGCAGGTCCTCCACCGACTTGTTCTCAGCAGCCTCGGCGGCCTTGAGCTTCTGCCACTCCTCTTTGAGCTTGGGCAGGCAGTTGGCGATGGTCATGCCGCCGTAGCCGATGGCAGCGTAAATTTCCTCCGCGTTGTTCTGGCGCAGACGACGGCTGCAGCTGCCCACGAACTCATCCAGCTGGTCGTCGGGGATGAATATCATCTCCCGGCGCAGCTCTTTGGCCAGCGCGTCGCGGCCCTGCTGGATGTTCTCTTCGCGGCGCATCTTCTTGAACCAGTTGCGTATCTTGCTCTTGGCCTCGCTGGTGCGCACGATCTTGAGCCAGTCGCGGCTGGGGCCTTTGTCCGCCGGGCCGAGGATGACTTCAATGATCTCGCCCGTCGCCACGACGTGGTCGATGGGGACGATGCGGTTGTTGACCTTACAGCCCACCATCCGGTTGCCGACGGCAGAGTGGATGGCGTAGGCAAAGTCGATGCAGTTTGCGCCCGCAGGCAGGTTGATGACGTCGCCCTTCGGGGTGAAGGCAAAGACCTCCTCCGGCAGCAGGTCGCTCTTCAAATCGTGGAGCAGGTTGCCAGAATCCTCGCTGACGCGCTGGTTTTCCAGCAGCTGGCTGACCCATGCCAGACGCTCATCCAGCTTATCGTGGCCCTCGAGGCCCTCTTTATACTTCCAGTGGGCGGCAACGCCGTACTCGGCCTGCTCGTCCATGGTGCGGGTGCGTATCTGCACCTCAAAGGGGATGCCCTCATGGCCGATGACGGTGGTGTGGAGGCTCTGGTAGCCGTTGGGCTTGGGGGTGGAGATATAGTCCTTGAAGCGGTTGGGCAGCGGGTGGTACATATCGTGGATGAGGCCCAGGGTGCTGTAGCACTCAGCCAGGGTGTCCAGGATGATGCGCACCGCGTAGATGTCGTAAATTTCATCAAAGGACTTGTTCTGCATGATGGTCTTGCGGTAGATGCCGTAGATGCTCTTGACTCTCCGCTTGATGGTCGCGCCCTCGATGCCGCTCTCCTCGAGGCGGCTCTTGATGACGCCCGACACGCTGGCCAGAAACTCGTCGCCCGCGCGCTCGCTGAGCATCTTGTTGATCTCCTCGTAGCCCACGGGGTCGAGGTAGTGGAGGCTGCGATCTTCCAGCTCCTCCTTGACGTTCAGGATGCCCAGACGGTTGGCGATGGGGGCGTAGACCTCCATGGTCTCCCGGGCCTTGTCGCGGCGCTTCTGCTCCGGCCATGCGTCGCCGGTGCGCATATTGTGCAGGCGGTCACAGAGCTTGATGATCATGACGCGGACGTCACGGCTCATGGCCAGCAGCATCTTGCGCAGGTTCTCGGCCTGCAGCTCTTCGATATTGGAAAATTGGATCTTGGTCAGCTTGGTGACGCCGTCCACCAGCGCAGCCACCTCTTCGCCGAAAGCGGCGGTCAGGTCGGTCAGCGTGGTGGGGGTGTCCTCCACCACATCATGGAGCAGGGCGGCGGCAATGCTCTCGCTGTCCATGCCGAGGTCCAGCACGAGGCGGGCCACAGCCAGCGGGTGGCAGATATAGGGCTCACCGCTGCGGCGGCAGACCCCCTTGTGGGCGTCGTTGGCCAGGTCGTAAGCCTTTTCTATCATGGCCATATTGTAGGCTTTGCCGCTGGCTTTGATGGCCTCCACCAGCTTCTCCCAGGTCACGATCTCGGGCCGCACCTCCGAGGGAAGGGTCCCCTCAGGGGCGTTGGCCGGCAGGGCCGTTGCGGCCACGGTAGCCATCTCCGTCACCGGCACGGGCTGGTGGAGATGGGTCTTTGCAGAGTAGCTGTCCTCTTTCGCCGCAGCCGGTGCTGCGGGCGAGGGGAGGACAGGTTTCTTTCCCTCAGGCATCTTTATCGTTCCTCCAGACATTTCAGGATGGGCGCATCGGCAAGGTTCTTCTTTCCGGTGGCAGGCACGAGTTCCCAGAACTTTGCCCCGCCCCGGTCAGCCGCTGTGATGAGGCCGACCTGTTCCAGCGCGGCGACGGCCACCAGCGTCCGACCGGTGTTCTCCTCGCCGAGTTTTGCAAACAGGGGCTGCAGGTCTTCGGCGTGCCAGCGCCGCGCCTGCAGCTCCCGATAAACGGTGATGATATGGCTGCGCTCCGGGGCGATGCTCTCCTTCTGCTCCGGCGTCAGGGGCGTACCCCGGCGCAGCGCCTGCACCAGCGCGGCCTGCTCTGCTGCTGTGTTGCCGAGGCCCGCCGGGTGCAGCTCGATGATGCGGCCCGACAGCTGTGCGCCCCGGGGCGAATCGTAGACCGAAAGGCTGATGGCTGCGTCCACGACGTCGCCCGTCGAGTAAGGCACCTGTTCCGGGTGCATCCCGAACCAGACGGCGTAGATGCTGGAATTGCCCTGCCGCAGACGCAGGCGGCAGTGCTTGCCCTCCGAGACGGCGTAGACGCCCTCCACGACAGCCATTTCCAGCACGAAGACCGGGCTGGGGTTGTCGGCACCGTAGGGTGCCAGCTGGTCGAGGCGGCGGACGCTCTCCACCGTCAGACGGTCGAGGTGGACGGACAGATCGCATTCCAGCGGCGGGGTGCGCAGCACGGGACACTCCCGGGCCGCCCAGTCGTTGAGCCGCTGGCGGAGCGTCTGCAGATCCTCTTCCCGCACCGAGAGGCCCGCTGCCATGGCGTGGCCGCCGAAGCGAAGCAGGATGTCGGCGCAGGAGGCGATGCACTCGTGCAGGTTGAAGCCCTGCACGCTGCGGCCGCTGCCCTTGCCCTCGCCGTGCTCATCTACCGACACCACGATGACCGGGCGTCCGGTCTTTTCCACAAGGCGGGAGGCCACGATGCCGATGACGCCGGGGTGCCAGTCTTTGCCCCAGAGCAGGATGACCCGATCTTCGAGGCGTTCCGGCTCAGCGTCCAGCAGCTCCTGCGCAGCTTTGACGATCTCCATCTCCGTCTCCTGCCGCTGGATGTTGATGTCGCTCAGCTTATGAGCCAGTTCGACCGCCCGGTCTTCGTCCTCACAGAGCACCAGCTGCAAAGCGGTGACGGCGCTGTCCATCCGGCCCGCCGCATTGATGCGGGGCGCGATGGCATAGCTGATGTTCTCTGCCGTCACCGGCTTGCCTGCAAGGCCCACTTCTTCCAAAAGGGCGCAGAAGCCGGGTCTGTCCGTATTTTGCAACTGGCGCAGACCTGCTTTGACGATGGTGCGGTTCTCCCCTGTCAGGGGCATGACGTCGGCCACGGTGCCAACAGCGGCGAGGTCGCCGCAGTATTCCAGCATCTCTTCCGGCGGGCAGCCATCCAGCGCGGCGCAGAGCTTGAAGGCCACGCCCGCGCCGCACAGGCCCTTGAAGGGGCTGTGGTCGTCGGCACGGCGGGGGTCCACGATGGCCACTGCCTGGGGCAGGGTGTCGTGGGGCAGATGGTGGTCTGTGATAATGAGGTCGATGCCGAGGCTGGCCGCGAATGCGGCTTCCTCTACGGCAGAGATGCCGTTGTCCACCGTGACGATGAGGCGGCAGCCCTTATCGTAAATCGACTGGATAGCGTTCTTCGAGAGGCCGTAGCCGTCGCCCTCCCGGCTGGGCAGCATACACTTGACGGCGGCGCCCATCCCTTTCAGGTGCTGATAGAGCAGGGCCGTGGCGGTCACACCGTCCACGTCGTAGTCGCCGAAGACGACGATCGTCTCCCCTTCGTCGATGGCCCGCAGGATGCGCTCACAGGCTTTGTCCATGTCGGTCAGGAGCATGGGGTCGCTCAGCTCTTCTTCGCCCGCCAGAAGGGTCAGCGCCTCGGCGGGGTCGGTGATGCCCCGGGCAGCGAGGATGCCGGCCAGCAGGCCGGCTTCTTTCTGCTGGACCGCGAGGACAGAGCGGTACTTTTCCTCGCTCCACTCTTCGTCCATGTTCTGGTATTCCAGCTCTTCGGTGTTCTGCTGGGCGATGGCCGCTGTCAGCTCTTTCAGGGCGGCGCGGTCAACGGTCTTGGTGTTCCAGGCCCGGTAGGTCATCGCAATCCCTCCCCGGCCAGACCATCGTTCGCCAGCATCCCCTGCAGCGCAGCGATCTCGCTGGAAACGTCCAGCGCCACGTCCGACAAAAGCTTATCGTAGAGGTTATCATAAGCCTGATTCAGGGTGTGCAGGATGCCCGCAATATCCCGGCGGATGGCCTCCGCGTTCTCGCCCTGCTGGCTCTGCACGTCGTTGTAGGTATGCAGGAGCTTGAGGGTGGTGGGGATATAGTATTCCGCAAAGCGGCGGGCCTTGGGCAGGCTCTCGGGGTGGGCTTCCAGCCAGGCACAGATGGACTCGGTGGTCTTCTGCATATGCTGCAGCTCCTCCACAGCCCGCTCATCCTCCATGAGTTCCTGCTCCTTCTCGAGTACCTGCGCAAAGCGGCGGGTCGTCTCGAGGTTCAGGGGGACTTCTCCGGCCTGTTCCGGCGCTTTTTCCGGTTCGGGCTGGGGCTGATTTTCCTGTGCAGCGCGGTAATCCTCTGCCGTCAGGTAGAGCTTGTCGTTTTTCTCGTCCAGCCAGGCACTGAGCCAGCCCTTGTGGATGAATTTCCGCAGCATCTTGAGAGCCTTGGTCTTCTTTTTATGCGTCAGGTCGGCCAGCATGGAGAGGGACAGGCCCTTGTGCCAGTCGAAGCCCTCGGCGGTATCGGCGTAGAGCTCCAGGGTCTTGGCAGCCTTCATACGGGACGCACCCGCTGCGGTCAGCCAGCCGAACACAGCGGTCACAGCGGCAGAGCACCACCCCGTCACCGCGATAGCACCCAGTGCGAGATCACCGATGGCACTGAGGACCGTCATATCAGCCGCCACTATCACGCCGCCGGACGTGAACGCCCCCGCCGTGCCGAAGCAGGCGATGGCCGTGATGCCGAAGATGACGGCGAAGGTGATGCCGGTCGCCAGCATGGCGACGCCTGCACTGTGGCGCTTTTTGGCGCTGGTGCGAATATTCTCGATGGCCGTCGGTTCCGGCTTCTTCGCAAAGAAATTGCGCGCCCAGTCGGTCATCCCGCTGGCGCTGGCGCTGCTTCTGGCCTCCTCGGCCCGCTTCTGGTACTCCTGTTTTCCGGCCTGAAAGGCCCGGCCTGCCTCCGAGATGCCATAACCCGCGGCGTTCACTGCGGCGCGGCCCACATCCCACACACGGTCGCCGATCTCCTCGCCCCGGCCCTCAAAGCCGTGGCGGAAGGAGTCGGACATGGTGTCGCCCAGCTCGCGGAGCTGGCGTTCCAGCTCCTGCTGCACCTGACGGCCCTCGCCGTCCTGCGCCGTGCGGTTAAAATCGTTTTCACGATCAGTCATTCAACTTCTCACCCTTCTGCCGGGCTGTACCGGCTGATGATGGCGCGGGCCACCCGCAGGCCATCGACGGCGGCACTCATGATGCCGCCCGCATATCCGGCACCCTCACCGCAGGGATACAATCCTGCCAGCTGGGCGCATTCAAAATTTTCTTCCCGTTTCAGCCGCACCGGGCTGCTGGTACGGGTCTCGAGGCCGGTCAGAATGGCCTCGGGGGCGGTGTAACCCGCAATTTTCCGCTCGTAAGCCCGCAGACCGGCCCGCAGGGTGTCGGCCAGTTCGGTCGGCAGCAACGCGCCGAGGTCCGCAGCGACGACGCCCCGGTCATAGGTGGGCTGGACGCGGCCAATGTTCAGCCGGCCCCTGCCTTCCAAAAAGCTCTGGATGTTCTCCGCCGGGGCAGCATACTCTCCGCCGGGACGGCCTGCCGCATAGGCCCGGGCTTCCAGCTCCCGCTGGAAGGCGATGGCCTTCCGGGGGTCGTTGCCGAAGTCTTCACCGCCCACACTGACCACCACGGCCGCGTTGGCATTCCTGCCGCTGCGGGCGTGGTAGCTCATGCCGTTGGTCACGACGCGTCCCTTTTCGCTGGCCGAAGCCACCACCTGGCCGCCCGGACACATACAGAACGTATAAACGCACCGTTTTTCAACATGCTGCGAAAGCTGATATTCGCCGCGCGGCAGGGCCGGATGGCCCGCCGCCTCGTGGTAGAGGCTCTTTTCGATTTCCGATTGGAGATGCTCTGCCCGGAAGCCGACGCTGAAGGGCTTGCACTCCAGCACGAGGCCGCTGTCCATCAGCATCCCGAAGGTGTCGCGGGCCGAGTGGCCCACCGCGAACACCAGCGCCTCACAGGGGAACGCACCGTCCGTGGTCTGGATGCCGACGAGCTGGCCGTCCCGCCGCTCGAAGCCGGTGAGGGCTGTGTTGAAGTGGACTTCGCCGCCCAGCGACTCGATCTCTTTTCGAATCGAAGTGATGACGCCCCGCAGCAGGTCGGTGCCGACATGGGGCTTCTGCTGCCAGGCAATTTCCTTCGGCGCGCCGTGCTCGAGGAACACTTCGGTCACGAAGCCGCAGAGCTCGTCGCCGATGCGGGTGGTGAGCTTACCGTCCGAGAAGGTTCCGGCGCCGCCCTCGCCGAACTGGATGTTGGCGTTTTCGTCCAGCTCACCGGTGGTGGAGAAATGCTCCACGGCCTTGACGCGCTCATCCAGCGCCGGGCCGCGTTCCAGCACGATGGGCCGGTAGCCCTGACGGGCCAGCAGCAGCGCCGCAAAGAGGCCCGCCGGGCCGAGGCCGCAGACCACAGGCCGGTGCGTCAGCGGCAGAGTGCCGTTCTGCACCGAGAGATCGGTCTTGCCCCGGACGGTGACGCTGCGGGAAGCACCCGCACAGGCGGCCTCTTCCCTCTCCTCTTTCAGGGTCACGGCCACGGTGTACACCAGCTTGGGCTGGCCGTGGCGGGCGTCCACCGAGAGCCGGGCGATGCCCAGATGGCTCACCTTTCCCCGGGGGATGCGGGCGAGGCGGAGGGCTTTTTCGTAGGCCTGCGGCTCCCCGGCGGAGAGGGGCAGGCGAATATCATGGATCAGGATCATATACTCAGTTACTTTCTATCTTGCACTGCACCACATAGCTGCCCAGCGCAAAAATTTTGTCGTTGGCCGGCACATAGAGGCGGCAGGCGATGTTCTGCTGGCCGATGGCGACATAGAAGTCGTCGGCGTCGATCTCAATGACCACCTGTTCCGGATTCAGTGCTTCCAGCGAACCGGCCGGGCCGCAGAGGGTGACATTCATCAGCCGCTCCGTCTCCACGGTCAGGGTGTAGGTGGAGGGCAGGTTGATGACCTGCACACAGCTGGCGGGCAGGTTCATGGTCTTGGTTTCCAGACGGGAGCTGTCGAAGCTGACCGTGATGCTGGAGATGTTGTCCAGCAGACGGATGCCGCTGGGCAGCTCGATGGGCATTTCGTACACCTTATCCAGTGCAAAGGTGGAAAGGTCGATGGTACCCACCGACAGGGTGGACAGACGGTCGATCTGGGACTCCGGGCCGGCCACATTGAGGGTCTTTTTGCTCAGGGAGTAGACCAGCACCGAGGGGTCAAAGTCGCGGGGCGCGTTGATAAAGCTGACTTCCACCGGCAGGGTGGCCAGCTTATACACCTGCAGCGTGACCTCGACGCTGTCCGTTTCCAGAGTAGTATACTCAAATTCCACCTCCCTGCCGCTGCGGGTGTAAAAACGCAGGCTGGTATCCAGAGTGACGGGGCTGGTCAGCTCGCCGTTGTAGGTCACCTCGGCGGTGCAGGTCTCCACCTGGCTCAGCTCGGTGCTGGGTCCGGAGAGAGTCACCGTCTCCTTCGAGATGTCGGTGCCGTAGAGGATATAACCGTCTGCTATCTTCAGGTAATTCGTCGTCACCTGGATGGGCAGGGTCTTTTCTTCCACCACATCGAACACCACGTCCACGGTGTTGTCGCCGTCGATGGAGACGGACACACCGGTGAGCAGGGTGCTCTGGCTCCGCACCTGAAGGCGCAGGCTCTTTTCGCCGCTGTCGCGGACGCTGGACCAGTCGGGGTAGACGACAAAGTCGTTGGCCGACAGGCTGCCGATGGTGTAGCCGTCGCCGGAAAGCTTCAGGTTGACCGTTTTTTCCTCTGCATTGACGATGCTCAGGCCCCGGGAAGTGTAGGCAGCCGAATCATAGGTAAAGTCCACCGGAACATTATAGATGGTGGTGGTGGTGCCGGGCTGCACGACGATGGTGACAGCCATCCACGCGATGACTGCACCCAGCAAAGAAAGCAGGAGCCGGATGCGGCGGTCGTTCAGCAGATTGCGCTTGGGGGGTACGGCAGGCTTGCCGTTGTTCTGCTCAGTGCTCATTGCTGCTCATCCTCCTCCTTGTTGTTCACCCAGTTCAGCAGGCGCTTGCCCCGGGCCTTCCAGCCCTCGGCAGCGCTCTTCTCGCTGGCGGTCTCCTTGGGTATCATCTCATCCACCAGCCGGGTGTAAAGGGTCTGACGGTCAAAGTGGCGCATGAGCACACCGTTTTTCGCCATCGAGATGATGCCTGTCTCCTCGCTGACCACGATGGCGATGGCGTCGGAGTTCTCGGCGATGCCGAGGCAGGCGCGGTGGCGGGTACCCATGTCCTTGCCCAGGTCCAGGTTGTTGGAAAGGGGCAGCACACAGCCTGCGGCCTTGATGCGGCCATCCTCGATGATGGCTGCGCCGTCGTGGAGGGGGGTACCCTCGTAGAAGATGGTACCCAGCACCTCGAGGTTGACTGCGCTGTTCACGGGCGTGCCGGTGCGGACGATCTCAGAAAGGTTGGTGTTCCGTTCCAGCACGATGAGCGCGCCGGTCTTGGTCTCCGAAAAGCGCTCTGCCGCGTCGCAGATGGCGATGATGGCGCTGCGCCACGCGCCCTTGAGGCTGGTGTCGTTGTAGCGGTTTTTATTGAAGAAGCGATAGGCCCACTGGTCGGTCTGGCCCATCCGCTCCAGCGCACGCCGTATCTCGGGCTGGAACAGCACCACCAGCGTCAGCAGACCGACTTGCAGCAGCGAGTTGAGCAGCCAGGTGACGGTGCGCATATTCAGGATGTTCGCCACCAGATAGACCGCCATGACGATGAGCGCGCCCTTGGCCAGCTGGCCGGCGCGGGTGCGGTTGACGAAGCCCAGCAGCTGGTAGATGAGGAACGCGATGATGAGGATGTCCAGCAGGTCTACCAGCTTGAAGGTCTGGAAGTTTGCTACGATAGAGTTCAGAGTCATGGGTCACATTCTCCCGTTCACACTGCTTCGATGAGGGCGACGGCGTGGGCCGCGATGCCCAGCCCCTCGCCGGTAAAGCCCAGATGCTCCTCGGTGGTGGCTTTGACGCTCACGGCGTCCACCGGCATCCCGAAAGCCTCGGCCAGCTTTGCCCGCATGGCCGGGATGTGGGGGGCCAGCTTCGGGCGCTGGCAGAGGATGGTGGCGTCGATGTTCTCGATGCGCCAGCCGTGCTCGGTCATGATTTCTGCCACACGGCGGGCCAGCATGAGGCTGTCGGCACCGGCGTACTCTTCCGCCGTATCGGGGAAGTGCTGGCCGATGTCGCCCAGCGCCGCTGCGCCCAGCACGGCGTCCATGACCGCGTGGGCCAGCACGTCGGCGTCTGAGTGGCCCAGCAGGCCCTTTTCATACGGCACTTCCACGCCGCCCAGGATGAGCTTGCGGCCCTCCACCAGACGGTGGACGTCGTAACCATGACCAATGCGCATTTTCTTTCCTCCGTTCTCGGTCCGGGGCAGGTCCTCCCGGGTGGTTATCTTGATGTTTGCGTAGTCGCCCTGTACCAGCTCCACCGGACGGCCCGTCAGCTCAAACAGGCTGCAGTCGTCGGTGACGAGGCGGGCGCTGGCCTCGTCCAGTTCATCCAGCGCCGCCAGATAGGCTGCGCGGTCGAAGCACTGGGGCGTCTGCACCGCATAAAGGGTGCTGCGGTCGGGGGTGTTCTCCACCATGCAGCCTTCCGGCACAGTCTTGCCGTTTCCTCCCTTCGCCTGCTTGATGGTGTCCTTCACCGGCACAGCCGGGGCGGCGGCACCGCAGCGGGCAGCGGCCGCTATCGTGTCGGCGATAACGCTCTGGCTCACGAAGGGCCGGGCCGCGTCGTGGACGGCCACCAGTCTGCCGTGGGCAGCGGCCACGCCGCTGCGGGCGCTCTCGGCGCGGGTCGAGCCGCCCTTCACCAGCCGCACCGGCTTTTTGCAGCGGGCAGCAGCCCGCTGGGCATTCTCACTGGACGCGCCGGTCACGATCACCAGCTCGTCCACCTCCGGACACTCGTCAAAGGCCCGGACGCTCCGCTCCAAGACGGTCTCACCGCCCAGATCGAAGCTCAGTTTATCAAATCCCATCCGGGTGGAAGAACCCGCCGCCACCAGGACTGCCGTTACACGATGTTCCAATTTCTTACACCTGCCCCATTTTATTCCTGCCCTGCGCCGCACTGCACAGAGCATATTATTATTCATTGAATATTATAGCGTATCCACCCACAAACTGCAACTGCCCGCGCCCATCAAAAACGCCCCCGTGCAGCACTTTTGGCGCTGTACGGGGGCATAAATTTTCTATGAAATTTCTGCGTTATGCGAGGATGGGCTCGATGGCAGCTGCCAGAGCATCCTTCTGAGCCTGAGCATCGGCCAGGTCCTTGCCCAGAGTGGTGAAGTAGGTCTTGATCTTCGGCTCAGTGCCGGAGGGACGGACGACCACGGTAGCGCCGTTGTCCAGAGTGTAGATGAGGACGTTTGCGGCGGGCAGGCCGGTCTCTTCGGGCTTCTTGTAGTCGGTGATTTTGAACACCTTGTGGCCGGCCAGCTCGGTGAGGGGCTTGTCACGCAGCTTCTGCATGATGGAAGCCATCTTCTCCATGCCGGTCAGGCCGGGGAACTCGAAGCTGTCCACCTTGTTCAGGTAGCGGCCATATTCCTTGTAGATCTCTTCCAGACGCTCCTTGATGGAGGAACCGATGCTGCGGTAGTAAGCGGCCATCTCGCAGATGAGCATGGAGCCGATGACAGCATCCTTGTCACGGACATAAGGACCGGCCAGATAGCCGTAGCTCTCCTCGAAGCCGAAGATGAAGCGGTCCACCTCACCGGCAGCTTCCAGATTTGCGATCTGGTCGCCGATCCACTTGAAGCCGGTCAGCACGCTGCGCATCTCCACGCCGTAGTGGGCGGCGATGGCATCGGCCAGCGGGGTGGAGACGATGGACTTGACGGCGACGGGGTCCTTGGGCATGGTACCCTTCTCGATGCGGCCTGCGCAGATGTAATCCAGCAGCAGAGCGCCCATCTCGTTGCCGGAGACCAGCTCATAGCTGCCGTCCGGACACTTCATGGCGATACCCACGCGGTCGGCGTCGGGGTCGGTGGCCAGCATCAGGTCGGCGCCGGTCTTGGTGGCGAGGTCGAGGCCCAGCTTCAGAGCCTCGAAGATCTCAGGGTTGGGGTAGGAGCAGGTGGTGAAGTAGCCGTTGGGGTACTCCTGCTCCGGCACGATGGTGATGTCGGTGATGCCCATGTCGTTCAGAACGTGGGTGACCGGCACCAGACCAGAACCGTTCAGCGGGCTGTAGACCAGCTTCAGGCCGGCGGTCTTGCACAGGCCCGGGCGCACCTGACGTGCCTCAATGGCGGCGTAGAGGGCGTTCTTGCAGTCGTCGCCCACAAAGCGGATGAGGCCCTGCTCGACGCCTTCGGCAAAGGAGATGTACTTTGCGCCGGTCAGGACATCGGTCTTCTGGATCTCGTCGTAGACGATGGCGGCGGCGTCATCGGTCATCTGGCAGCCGTCGGGGCCGTAGGCCTTGTAGCCGTTGTACTTGGCGGGGTTATGAGAAGCGGTGACCATGATACCCGCATTGCACTCATAGTAACGGGTGGCAAAGCTCAGGGCCGGGACAGGCATCAGAGCATCATAAATGCGCACCTTGATGCCGTTTGCGGCCAGAACGCCGGCGGCAGTCTTGGCAAAGACGTCGCTCTTCAGGCGGCTGTCATAGCTGATGGCCACGGTCTGATTGCCGCCCTGGGTCTTGACCCAGTTTGCCAGGCCCTGGGTGGCCTGACGCACGACGTAGATGTTCATGCGGTTGGTGCCAGCGCCCAGCACGCCGCGCAGGCCGGCGGTACCGAACTTCAGTGCAACGGCAAAGCGGTCCTTGATCTCGTCGTCGTTTCCCTCGATCCTGGCCAGCTCCGGCTTCAGATCTGCGTCCTCCAGATCCGCTGCCAGCCAGCGCTTATACTCATCCTGATACATATTGCACACCTTACCTTTGTAATTTTTGACCATAATGGACAAATTCATCCAAGTCTACTTATAATATAAGCTTTTATACGCTTTGTGTCAATTCAGGATTATGTACCAAGTTTTCCCCCTCAAAACCAGCAAATGCCACAAATCGTGCAGGCTTTCCGCTCTCCTGCTGCCCATTTGCAGCCGTGCAGGGCCAGTACACCTGTCCTGCGTCGTCCAGTACATCCAGCCAGTGGCCCAGCCCTACTCCATTTTCGCACAGATACCGCATCAGGGACATCAGCCGCCCGAAGTCGCCCACCGGGCAGATGACCTGCTCCGTGACACACTCTTCTCCCTGCTGCCGCCGCACTGCCAATACAACTCCCTCTTCCTCTACGCTTGCGCTGTAGTACAGCGTGTGTGCAATTTGAAAGCCTTCGATACTGGAATAGGGCCTGGTGTAACAGCAGTACTCTTTCGCAACCATAAGATTCTTCCTCCAATCGCAGACAGCCCGCGTTTCGTTGACATCTCACATGCCCTCTAATATAATAGATTCAAACAGAAAATTGTGTCGAACTTGGGCATCTGCGCCCTGTCATTCCCATTTCTTAGTCAGTTCTTAGTCGACCATTTCATTTCTTTTGTCTGTTATCTCAGAAGAAATTTCGAAGCACCGCAAAAATTTTTTCACCCTCTTTTATGGATGGTTTCTGCCGCCCCATCGGGCAGAAAGGAGCGCCCATGTACGCAGTCCTCAAGAGCTTCGGCCTCAAGGGCCTCAACGGCTTCCCCGTGGAAGTCGAGGCCGACATCTCGGGCGGGATGCCCGCCCTCTCCATCGTCGGCCTGCCGGACTCCGCCGTCCGGGAGAGCGGCGACCGCGTCCACGCAGCCCTGAAAAATCTGGGCTTCAAGTGGCCTGACCGCCGCATCACCATCAACCTCGCTCCCGCCGACGTCCGCAAGACCGGCCCGGTGTATGACCTGCCCCTGCTGCTGGCGGTGCTGGCCGCTTCCGGGCAGCTGGAGCCGCCGCCGAAGGACACGGCCTTTCTGGGGGAGCTGGCGCTGGACGGCAGTCTCCGCCCGGTGTCCGGCGTCCTGCCCATGGCGCTGGAAGCTGCCGCCAGCGGTGTGCGGGCGCTCTATGTCCCCGCCGAGAACGCTGCCGAAGCCGCTGAGGCCTGCGGCAGCGAAATGCAGGTCTACCCTGCCGCAACGGCCCGTCAGGTCGTGGATGCACTGCGGGGCATCCAGCCCATCCTGCCTACGATACCTGTCCCCTTCGACCCTGCCGATGCGTGGAGCCACGTTCCCGATTTCGCTGACGTCTGCGGCCAGCCGCTGGCCCGCCGGGCGATGGTCATCGCAGCTGCGGGTGGACACAACGTCCTGCTCGTCGGTGCGCCCGGCACCGGCAAATCCATGCTGGCCCGCCGCCTGCCCGGCATCCTGCCGCCCCTGACCCGGGAAGAAGCCGTGGAGACGACGAAAATTTATTCCATCGCCGGGCAGATGCCCGCAGGCCGGGGCCTCGTGACGGCACGGCCTTTCCGCAGCCCCCACCACTCGGCCAGTTCGGCTGCGCTGGCGGGCGGCGGGGCGCAGTTCCGCCCCGGCGAGTGCAGTCTGGCCAACTGCGGCGTCCTCTTCCTCGACGAACTGCCCGAGTTCTCCCGCGAGAGCCTCGAAGTGCTGCGCCAGCCCCTCGAGGACGGCTGCATCACGGTCAGCCGAGCCGCCGGAAGCGCCACTTATCCCAGCCGCTTCCAGCTCGTCGCCGCCATGAACCCCTGCAAATGCGGCTACTACGGCCACCCTACCCGGGCCTGCACCTGTTCGCCCAGCGCGGTGCGGCAGTATCGCAGCCGGGTGTCCGGCCCGCTGCTGGACCGCATCGACCTCTGCGTCGAGATGGACCCGGTGGCCTTCGATGAACTGCATGGCGCTGCCCCTTCCGAGAGCAGCGCCGAGCTGCGGAAACAGGTCCTTGCTGCCCGGGCCATCCAGGCCCAGCGGTACGCTGCTCCCGGCTACGAGGATGTGCGCTGCAACGCCCAGCTCACCGCCGGGCAGGTGCGGCGTATCTGCCGGATGACCCCCGCTGCTGAACAGCTCCTGCGGGCCTCCTACGAGACGCTGGGCCTTTCGGCCCGCGCCCACGACCGCATCCTCCGGGTGGCCCGCACCATTGCCGACCTCTCCGGCAAGCGCCTCCTCGACGAGGATTCGCTGCTCGAGGCTCTGCAATACCGTGCGCAGGAAAAGGTCGATCTGACGTTCTGATACAGACAAAAATCCCCCGGCTGGACCGGGGGATTTTTTCGTTATAAAACTTTTAGAATCTTCTCCACGCATCGGGCAGGAAGAGCACCAGCATCGGGAAAATTTCCAGACGACCGGCCAGCATATCGAAGATGAGCACCAGCTTTGCGAAGTTGGAGTAGGCCCCGAAGTTCATCATGGGACCCACCTGATTGAGGCCGGGGCCGATGTTGTTCAGGGTGGCGGCGATGGAGGTGAAGTTCGTCACCATGTCAAAGCCGTCCAGACTGACAAGCATGAAACTCGCCGCAAAGATGAAGATGTAGGCCGCCAGAAAGACGTTGGTGGTGCGGATGGTCTCATGATTGACCAGCTTGCCGTCCATCCGGACAGGGGCCACCACCTGCGGGTGGAGGGCCTGCTTCAGCTCCTTGCCCAGCGTCTTTCCCATCAGGAGGAAGCGGCTCACCTTGATGCCGCCGCCAGTGCTGCCCGCGCAGGCGCCCACGAACATCAGCAGCACCAGCACCTCTTTTGCCAGCGTGGGCCAGAGGTCGAAATCACAGCTGGAAAAGCCGGTGGTGGTAATGATGGAGCCGACCTGGAAGGCCGCATGGCGCAGCGCCTCGCCGAAGGTGCCGTAGAGGCTGCGGATGTTCACCGTGATGACGGCCACCGCCGCCAGAATGATGGCGAAATAGGCGCGGACTTCCTCGCTGGACGCTGCGCGGCGGAACCGGCGCAGCAGCAGCAGGAAATACACGTTGAAGTTGACGCCGAAGAGGATCATAAAGACGGTCACGACCCACTGGATGTAGGGCGAGAAGCTGGCAAAGCTGTCGTTCTTGAAACCGAAGCCGCCAGTGCCCGCCGTGCCAAAGGCCGTGAGCAGAGAGTCGAACACATTCATTCCGCCCGCCAGCAGGAAGCAGAACTCCACCACCGTGAGCGCGAAATAGATGCCGTACAGGATCTTGGCCGTAGACTGCACCTTCGGCACCAGCTTGTCCACCTGCGGGCCGGGGCTTTCCGCCTTCATCAGGTTGACATGGGAACCGCCGGTCAGGGGCAGCAGGGAGAGCAGGAACACCAGAACGCCCATGCCGCCGATCCAATGGGTGAAGCTGCGCCAGAACAGGATGCCGTTGGGCAGGCCCTCCACACCGGGCAGGATGCTGGCACCGGTAGTGGTGAAGCCCGAAACGGTCTCAAACATGGCGTCCACGGGGTTCGGGATGCAGCCGGTGAGGACGAACGGCACTGCACCCATGATACTGATGGTGATCCAGCTCAGGGCGGTGGCCGCAAAGCCCTCCCGCATATAGAACACCTTGCTGCGGGGCTTGATGATCCGCAGGGCAAAGCCCAGCGCCGCACTGATGGCCGCCGTCAGCAGGAACACGCCCATGACGGCCCACTCGGCGTAGATGAGGCTCGTCACCGCCGGGAGCAGCAGCAGTGTACCCTCTATCATCAGGATATAGCCCAGCAGACGAAAGACGATCGCATAATTCATACGTCCTGTCCCCCGTTACTCTTCCACGATGTCCCGCAGGTCATGCAGGCCGTGTTCCAGCGTGACGACGATGACGTTGTCGCCCACCTGGATCTGGTCGCCGCCGCGGGGGATGAGGATATGGTCGCCGCGGGTGATGCAGCAGAGCAGCAGATTCTTTTTCAGATGCAGCTGGCTCAGCGGCACGCCGGTGGCCCGGCTCTCCTCATGGACAGTGAATTCCAGCGCTTCCACGCGGTCGTCGAGGATGCGGTAAAGGGTCTTGATGTTGTTGCCGGCCTCGTTCTGCAGGGCGCGGACGTACTGCACGATGTAATCGCAGGTCATGTACTTGGGGTAGACGATGCTGCCCAAATCGAGCCCGGCCAGAATATCGTCGAACTCGAGGCGGTTGATCTTCGTGACCAGCTTGCCCCTGGAGTGCTTTTTTGCAAACAGGGTCAGCAGCACGTTTTCTTCGTCGATGTTGGTCAGAGCCACGAAGGCTTCGGTGGATTCCAGACCTTCCGAGAGCAGGAAGTCGCGGTTGGAGCCGTCCTCGTTCAGTATCTGTGCCTCAGGCAGGGACTCGGCCAGAACATTGCAGCGGGCCGGGTCCCGCTCGACGATGCGGACGCGGACGTGATTTTCCAGCAGCTCCTGGCTCAGGTAATAGGCGATAGCACCGCCGCCCACGATGAGGGCGTTGCGCACCGGCCGCACCGGCATATTGATACGCTGGAAGAACTCGTGGGCCTTCTCCTGCGTGGCGAGGAAGGTGACCTGGTCGCCGTTCTGCAGCACAAAGTTACCGTTGGGGATGATGACCCCGCCGTCACGCTCCACCGCGCAGACCAGAATGTCGCTCTTGAGGCGGGTGGGGATCTCATGGATGGCCACGCCGTCCAGCCCCTGCTGCTCGGTCAGCGCAAACTTGATGAGCCGCACACGTCCGCCCGCGAAGGTATCGATCTTGCTTGCGCCCGGGAAGCGCAGCAGATGGGAAATTTCCTTTGCCGCTGCCATTTCGGGGTTGATGATGGCCGAGATGCCGATCTGCTTCTTGATAAAGTCCAGCTCATGGCTGTAAGACGGGTTGCGCACGCGGGCGATGGCGTGGCAGTGGCCCGCCTTTTTGGCGAACATGCAGCACAGCAGGTTCAGCTCGTCCGAGCCGGTGACTGCGATGAACACGTCCGCTTCCTCCACGCCCGCCTCGGACAGGGTGGTGATGGACGAACCGTTGCCGAGAATGCTCATCACATCGTAGGACTCCCCGATATGCTCCACACGGGCCTTGTTCGTATCGATAACGGTCACGTTGTGACCCTCTTCACTGAGCTGCCGTGCCAGCGCAGTGCCGACTTTGCCGCCGCCCACCAAAACGATCTTCATAGAATAACCCTTTCTCTTCTCCTGCGCCGTCTGGGCGCTATTGAGTAGATTATACCACATCTCAGGCAAAACATCTACAAAATCAGCCCTTCTGTCGGTTTTATCCACCACAAAGCGCAGTTTTGGCGGAAAAACGGCCCCGGAACACACAGATCCCGGGGCCGTTCTCAGCGATTCAGGTATTTCAGTACCGCTCTACGCCGTCCTTGGTGACGAGGGCGTAGACCAGCGGGGCTTCCTCGGGCTTTTCGGGGCCGTAGACGAGGCCGCTGCGGTACTCGGCGGCGGCAGCGTCGAACTTATCCGCCGCGCCGTAGAAGGTGGCGAGGCTCTCGCCCTTGTGGACGTAGTCGCCGCGCTTCTTGTGGAGGGTGATGCCGGCGGCGAAGTCCAGCGGGTCGCCCTTCTTCTGACGGCCTGCGCCCAGCAGAACGCTGGCAGAGCCGATCTTCTCGGCGTCGTTGGCGACGATGTAGCCGTCCTCTTCGGCCAGCAGCTCATAGCTGGCGGCGGGCTTCTCGAAGAGGCTGTAGTCGTCCAGAACGCGGGTATCGCCGCCCTGAGCCGCGAACATCTCCTTGCACTTTGCAAAGGCAGAGCCGTCTGCGATAACTGCTTCGGCCATGGCGCGGCACTCGGCGGGAGACCCCTTATCGGCCAGCACCAGCATATTCGCAGCCAACTGCAGGCACACCTCGGTCAGGTCGGCGGGGCCGTGGCCCTTGAGCACGTCCATACTCTCCATGACCTCGAGGCTGTTGCCAATGTTGTGGCCCAGCGGGGTGTCCATATCGGTGATCATAGCAGCGACGCGGCGGCCATGATGGGTGCCGATGGAGACCATCAGCTTGGCCAGCTCGATGCTCTGCTCCACGGTCTTCATGAACGCACCGGTACCGGTGGTGACGTCCAGCAGGATAGCGTCCGAGCCGGAGGCCAGCTTCTTGGACATAATGCTGGACGCGATGAGGGGGATGCAGCTGACGGTTGCGGTGACGTCGCGGAGAGCATACATCTTCTTATCTGCCACGGCGATGCCCTCGCTCTGGCCAATGACCGACAGGCCGATCTTGTTCACCTGTGCAAAGAACTCCTCCTGCGAGAGGGCGGTCTTTGTGCCGGGGACGCTCTCCATCTTGTCGATGGTGCCGCCGGTATGGCCGAGGCCGCGGCCGCTCATCTTGGCAATTTTGACGCCGCAGGCCGCCACGATGGGCGCGATGACCAGCGTGGTCTTGTCGCCCACGCCGCCGGTGGAGTGCTTGTCCACCTTGATGCCCGGGATGGGCGAAAGGTCTACCATGACGCCGCTGTGGGCCATCACGTCGGTCAGCTCGGCAGTCTCCTCGTCGGTCATGCCGCGCAGATAAACTGCCATCATCCAGGCCGCCATCTGGTAATCGGCCACCTCGCCGCTGACGAAGCCGTTGACGATGGCTTCCAGCTCCTCGCGGCTGTGGGTGCCGCCGTCCCGCTTCTTGGCGATCAAATCGTAAATGCGCATAAGGTCACGCTCCTAAATAATATTCTCCGCCGACGGCCCGGGCCGCACTGCCCCGCCTCCGGCAATAGTATGACATTGTAATTCAAGTATAGCAAATTTCCCCGCAAAAGCAAGCGCTGTTTTGTGGAATCTGTTGAAAAAGAAGCAAAAAAGGGCGCAGCCGCCCGGAAAAGCAGCTGCGCCCGGAAAATACGCTCGAATCAGCGGGAACCCTTGTCGTAGGGGATGCCCTCGGCCTTGGGAGCCATGCTGTTCTTGGAGGTGAAGGCCAGAATGACCATGGATGCCACGAAGGGCATCATGTTGTAGATGTTGCTGGACCAGTGGAGCTGTGCGAGGAAGGTGGAGTCGGCGATGTTGGCCAGACTCTTGAACACGGCAAAGAACATGGCTGCGCCGCAGATGTTGAAGGGCTTCCACTGACCAAAGATCATAACGGCCATGGCAAGGAAGCCTGCACCGGCCACACCGACCTCGAAGTTCCAGGTCTGGACGGGAGGCACGATATAGGCCAGACCGCCGATAGCACCCAGAGCGCCCGAGATGACGACACCGGCATAACGCATCTTGTAGACGTTGATGCCCACAGAGTCCGCAGCCTGAGGATGCTCGCCGCAGGCGCGCAGACGCAGGCCGAAGCGGGTCTTGTACAGCACGATGTAGCTGATGATGAGCAGTGCGATGCCCAACGGGACAAAGATGCTCAGCTCCAGGCCGCCGATGCTGAACAGGAAAGGCTTGTTGGAGTAGTTCAGCTTGGCGCTGCCGCTGTCGCTGAAGTTCTTGGAGATGACCACAGCCACCGCCGTCGCCAGCAGGTTCAGGGCCGTGCCGCCGATGGTCTGGTCCGCTTTCAGGTTGATGGACGCGAAGGCCAGCAGCAGGCTGTAGACCATGCCGGCGATAGCCGCCGCCAGCACCGCGATGATCACGGTGGCGAAAGCCGGCAGGTCCGCGGGCAGCATGGTGAGGGTGAGGACACCCGCCACACCGCCGATGACCATGATGCCTTCCAGTGCGATGTTGATGATGCCAGAGTGCTCACTGAACATACCGCCCAGAGCGACCAGCATCAGCACGATGCCATACAGCAGAGTATACTTGATGAGAAGCAGCATATCACTTGCCCTCCTTCTTGGTTTCGGTCTTAGCAGGGGCGGGCTCTGCATTCACGTTGGTCTTGTCTGCATTCTTGAACAGCATGGAGTGGATCTTGCCACGGAACAGCATGGAGAATGCGCACAGGTAGATGATGATACCGCTGATCAGGTCGGAGATCTCGGTGGGGTAATACTTGGTGGACAGGAAAGAGCCGCCGACCGAGATGTGGGAGATGAAGATCGCGGAGAAGATGGTGCCGATGGGGTTGGAGCTTGCCAGCAGGGCCACAGAGATGCCGTTGAAGCCCATGGCCGGCAGGCTGGTGGAGTTCAGCGGGTTCCACTGAGAGACATTGGACAGGTAGTAGAGGCCGGCGCCGAAGCCTGCCAGAGCGCCTGCAATGGCCATGGAGAGGATGATGTTCTTCTTCTCGTTGATGCCGGCGTAGCGGGCGGCGCTCTTGTTCAGGCCGACGGCCTTCAGCTCATAGCCAAAGGTGGTCTTGTTCAGGATGACCCAGATCAGAATGGCGACTGCCGCAGCGAGGAAGATCGCAATGGTGGTGCTGTTGGTCTGGAACATCTTGTTCAGGCCGAAGTCCGGGATGATGGACTGGGCGAACTCAGCGTTCTTGCTCAGGTTCAGGGTACGGGTGTTGCGCACGTCGTACATGGGGCCGGTGCCGTTCTGGTAGATAAGCTCATTGACCAGATACAGGCCGATCCAGTTGAACATGATGGAGGTGATGACCTCGTTGATGTTGAAGTAAGCCTTGAAGAAGCCGGGGATAGCGCCCCAGATGCCGCCGAGGATGGTGGCGACGATCAGGCAGACATACCAGGGCATCTTGAGCATGATGGCACAGTAGAGTGCGCCGTAAGCGCCCAGCGTGTACTGACCGGCAGCACCGATGTTGAACAGGCCGGTCTTGAAGGCGAAGGCCACGGACAGACCGGTCATGATGAGGGGTGCTGCGTTGGCCAGCTCCTTGCCGACGCCGTAGGGGGCGTCATGGAAGCCGCCCTTAACGATGCGGACAAAGCCGTCGCCCCATGCATGGGCCGGGTTGATGGCCAGCAGCACGAGGAAGCCCACAGCCATGCCGATGACGATGCACAGCAGCGCGGCCAGCACACTGGTGATGGAGCTGTTGAGGTTGCTGTGGGAAAGTTTTTTCTTGTTCATTTATTTGCTCTCCTTTCCCTGCTTGCGTGCGCCGGCCATGTAGAGGCCCAGCTCCTGCACAGTGGTGGTCTTGGGGTCGAACTCGCCCACGATCTCGCCCTCGTACATGACGAGGATGCGGTCGGACAGGTTCATGACCTCATCCAGCTCGAGGCTGACCAGCAGGACAGCTTTGCCCTTGTCGCGCTGGGCGACGATCTGGCGGTGGATGTATTCGATCGCGCCGACATCCAGGCCGCGGGTGGGCTGAACAGCCACCAGCAGCTTGGGGTCTTTGTCGATCTCGCGGGCGATGATGGCCTTCTGCTGGTTGCCGCCGGACATGCTGCGCACGATGGTGGAGCTGCCCTGACCGCTGCGGACGTCGTACTGAGCGATGAGCTTATCGGAGTACTCGCGGACTTTATCGGACTGGATGAAGCCGCCCTTCTGGAACTCGGGCTGCCAGTAGCGCTGGAGCACCATGTTGTTCTCGAGGCTGTAATCCAGCACCAGACCGTGCTTGTGGCGGTCTTCGGGGATGTGGCTCATGCCGTCCTTCGAGCGCTGACGGATGCTCTCGCGGGTGATGTCCTTGCCGTCCAGCGTGATCTTGCCGCCCGACAGTTTTTCGAGACCGGTGAGTCCATAGACGAGCTCGGTCTGGCCGTTGCCCTCGATGCCCGCCAGACAGACGATCTCGCCTGCGTGGACCTGGAAGGTGACGTCCTTGACGGAGTCCTTCTTGCGCTGGTCGTTGTGGATGGTAACACCCTCCACGTCCAGCACGACATCGCCCGGGTGAGCGGGCTTTTTATCGACCTGAAGCTGGACGTCACGGCCGACCATCATGCGGGAAAGCTCTTCCTTGGTGGTGTCCTTGATGTCCACGGTACCCATATACTTGCCCTTGCGCAGGACGGTGCAGCGGTCGGCGACCGCCATGATCTCGTTGAGCTTGTGGGTAATAAAGAGGATGGACTTGCCCTCCTTCTTGAACCCGCGCATGATCTCCATCAGCTCGTCGATCTCCTGCGGGGTCAGCACAGCGGTGGGTTCGTCGAAGATGAGGATCTCATTGTCGCGGTAGAGCATCTTCAAAATCTCCACGCGCTGCTGCATACCGACCGAAATATCACTGATGAGCGCATCGGGGTCAACACGCAGACCGTACTTCTCGCTCAGGGCCACGACCTTCTTGCGGGCCTCGGCCTTCTGCAAAAAGCCCAGCTTGTTGGGCTCCACACCCAGAATGATGTTGTCCAGCACGCTGAAGCACTCCACCAGCTTGAAGTGCTGGTGGACCATGCCGATGCCCAGTGCATTTGCATCGTTGGGGTTGCGGATGGCGACCTCCTTGCCGTTTTTGAGGATCTTACCCTCCTCCGGCTGATACAGGCCGAACAGCACGCTCATCAGGGTACTTTTGCCTGCGCCGTTCTCGCCCAGCAGGGCATGGACCTCACCTTTGCGCAGCTGCAGGGTAATGTCGTCGTTTGCCTTGATGCCCGGGAACTCCTTGGTGATATGGAGCATCTCGATCACAAAATCCTCTGCCAATCTGCTCACTCTCCTTTCGTGTCCAAACGACACTTATACTATTGTAATGCCCATTATACCGTATTTTTGCTGTTTTGCACACTTCTTTTTGAAAATTTAGTGTTTTGCTGTATCATAAGTATTACTTTTGTGCATTTCGACGAACATCCCTTCCTCGTCTTGAAAAAGCATACAAAAAAGGCGGGACGCCCTTTGCAAAGCGTCCCGCCCGGGAAGTTTCTGATTACTGGATGTAGTTGACGGTGGTGAACTCGCTGACGGTGGGCTTGGTGCTATCGTCAGAGCTGTTGTCCACAGTGATCTCGCCGCTCTTGATCTTCTCCTTCAGAGCCTCGTACTCGTCGGTGGTGAAGGTCTCGAAGTTCCAGCTGTCAGCATCGGTGGGCAGACCGACGTAGTCGCCGTCCTCCAGACCGAAGTTGCCGTTGGAAGCAGCGATGTCGCCCCAATCGCCTGCATCGATGTCGGACAGAGCGGTGTTGACAGCCTCGGTCAGGCCCTTCATAGCGGAGGTGATGAAGGGGTTGTAAGCGAAGGAGCCGTCTGCCACGCCGTTGACACCGATGTAGTTCTGGTCAACGTCAACGCCGACGACATAGCCGTTGCTCTTCAGAGCAGCCTCAACAGCAGAGGTGTAGATGCCGCCGCCGCAGGCGAAGACGACCTGCGTGCCGTTGGAGTACCAGCCCTCCATACGGGAGGTGATGTTTGCATCGCCGTAGAACTGGCCGCCGTAGAAGTAGTTGATGTCGATGTTGGTGCCCAGCTCCTGAGCAGCAGCGTCAGCGCCCTGCACATAGCCGTAGCCGTAACGGATGACAGCGGGGACAGCCATGCCGCCGAGGAAGCCCAGCTTGGTCTTGCCGTCCTTAACGACAGCGTAGCCAGCCATATAACCTGCCTGCTCCTCCTTGAAGGTGATGCAGTAGCAGTTTGCGGGGATGGCGTCGGTGCCGATGTCGCCCTGGGTGACATCGATAGCGATGAACTTGACATCGGGGTACTGGTCAGCAGCCCATGCCAGGGAAGCGCCGTACAGGTAGCCAACGCAGACGATGACGTCAGCGCCGTCGTTGACAGCCTGACGGATCATGGTCTCGCGGTCCTCATCGGAAGCGTCAGCCTCGGGGATGTAGTACTGGCAGTCATCGCCCATGTAGCCGGAAACAGCGGTCCAGCAGGCCTGGTTGAAGCTCTCATCGTCGATGGTGCCGGTGTCGCAGGTCAGAGCGACCTTCACGATCTTCTCGCCGCCCTCAGAGGTGGAAGCGGCTGCGCTGGTGGAGGCAGCTGCAGAGGAAGCAGTGGAAGAGGACGAACCGCCGCAGGCAGTCAGAGCAGCGGCAGCAGCAGCGGCGCCAGCCACTGCCAGGAAGTTACGACGAGAAATCATCATAATGAAAACTCTCCTTTTATTTTAATATAATCGCGTTTTGTTGACGAAATGTGCGCACTTGCACATTTACTGGCTCAAGTATAGCGGGAAGAAGTGACAGATGCAAGCCTTTTCCGATTACAAAACATTTACAATTATTTTATCAAAATTGTATAAAAACCATACTTATCCCGGAAAATCCGCTCCACCCGGCATTTTTCGCGCGGCTGTGTTCAATCTTCCACGGCCTTGTTGCCCGCCACGTTGGAGGGACCGAAGCCGAAGGGCAGCAGCTCGTCCATGCTGCGCTCGATGAAATCGTCCGGGCTTTTTGCCATGATGACATTCAGCTCCGGGCCGCCGAACTCGAACAGCGCCTGACGGCAGACGCCGCAGGGCGAGGTGATCTGCTTGTTGACTTCGCCCCGGCGCGCACCCACCACGGCGATGTCGGTAAACCTGGTCACGCCCTCGGCCACGGCCTTGAACAGGGCCGTCCGCTCGGCGCAGCTGGTGGGGGTAAAGGCGGCGTTCTCCACATTGCAGCCGGTGAAGATGCGGCCATCCTCGGCGCGCAGGGCAGCGCCCACCATAAAGTCGCTGTAAGGCGCGTAAGCCCTCTCCCTGGCCGCAAGGGCCATCCGGATGAGCTCCTGCTTTTCTTCCAGAGTCAGTTTTGTCATGGTCGGTTCTCCTTTTTGCAATTTGTAGATATGGCGTTCTTCGTCCTGTGGGACGAAGCTGTTTTTGTTGATCCAAGTATAAATCATTCTTTTCAGAAGTGCAAGCAAAGCCGCCGCCTCTGCGTCGAAAAAGAGAGCCGCTGCAACCACAGCGGCCCTCTTTGATCCAAAAAACTCTTAGTACTCCGCGCCCAGTGCGACCTTCATCATATCGGTGAAGCTCTTCTGGCGCTGCTCTGCGGTGGTGATCTCCGGGGAGACAAAGCTGTCGGAGATGGTCAGCAGGCAGGCAGCGTTCTTGCCCAGCACCTCGGCGTTGGCGAACAGAGCAAAGCTCTCCATCTCCACGCAGAGGCAGCCGCGCTCGTCGCGCAGCAGCTCCCAGTAGGTGGGCTTTGCATCGGAAGGCTGACGGTAGAAAACGTCGGAGGAGTGGATGTTGCCCTCGATGAGCTTGATGCCCTGCTTCTTGGCGGAGGCGCGCAGCTTGTCATTCAGCTCCTCGCTGGGGAAGGTGATGTCGTGGTCGTTTCCGCTCTGGACGCGGGCATAGTTGGACTCACTGACCGCACCGGTGGCCAGCACAGTGTCGAACAGCTTGGCGTCGGCAGTGTAGCTGCCGGCGGAGCCGATGCGGATGATGTTGTCCACATCGTAGAACTTGAACAGCTCGTAGGAATAGATGCCGATGGAGGGCATACCCATGCCGCTGCCCATCACGCTGATGGGACGGCCCTCATAGGTGCCGGTAAAGCCCAGCATCCCGCGGACACCCGTCACCTGACGGACATCCTTCAGGAAGGTGTCAGCAATGAACTTTGCGCGCAGGGGGTCGCCCGGCATCAGGACAGTCTTTGCGAAATCGCCCTTTTCGGCGCTGATGTGAGGAGTAGCCATAATAATTATCTCCTTTTTATAAAATTATTTCTTCCCCGGGAATACGTTCTGCGGGGGAATGTACGAACCATTGAGACGTATCTCAAAGTGGCAGTGGTTGCCGGTGGAACGGCCCGTGCTGCCCAGATAGCCGATGAGCTGGCCCTGCTTGACGGTCTGGCCCGCGCTGACGGTCAGGGACAGGCAGTGCGCATACACAGAGCTGTATCCGCCGCCGTGGTTGATGATGACCGAGTAGCCATAGCCCGTACCTGCACCGGCCTTGTTGTAACCCGCCTTGGTGACGGTGCCGCCTGCGGAGGCGTAGATGGGCGTACCGGCCGGGGCGCAGATGTCCACGCCCTTGTGACGTCCGCCGTACCAGCGCGAGCAGTAGCGGTAGTTCGGCACAGGCCAGATGAACTGGCCGCTGCCGGTGATGTACTTGGTGCTGGAAGTCACCTTCTTGGTGCCTTCGACCACCTTCTTGTTCACCGGCTCCTTGATGACCTCGGTGGAAAGCACGCTCTGGTCCACAAGGATATTCTTGGTGTCGTAGACGTTCTGGAGGGTCACACGGCGCAGACCGTTCTCGCCCTCCTGGAGCACCTTGGTGGTTCCCTTCGTATATTCGTTGGATTTTGTCGTCTCCGTGGAGAATGCGATTTCTTCCTCACGGGTCTCGATGCGGGTGATGCGCACCTCAAGGCCAGCCTCTTCTTTGGTGATAACGAGGTGGTCGCCCTCAAGGATGCTGGACGTCTCGCTCAGCGGCTCACCCTTGAACGCTGGGTTGAGGGCGCACAGCTCACGGAAGGTCAGGTCATTGTTATGTGCGATGGACCAGAGGGTGTCGCCCGCCTTGACGGTGTAGACCTTCTGGGCCTGCTTCACGCCCACCAGCTCCTGCCGGACGGTCTCAAAATCCTGCAAGCCTTCCTTGAAGTAGAGGCCGTCTTCCAGCGTGACCTGCTTGTTGAAGCCCACGCTCACATTGGGGTCGTCCTCTTCTTCCTCGTAGGGGTCGAGCATGGCGGCGAGGTAATCCCGCAGCGCGTTGCCGTCGCTGCACACCGCCGTCAACTCGCCGTCCAGATAAAGAGCCGTGCCTTCGCTGATCTGGTCGCCAGCGCTCTGAATGATGGCGTTTGCCATCTCGTTTTCGTCCATCATGTGGTGGGCGATGGCGAGGGTGTAGCTCGGCTCGATGGTCCACTCGGTCTTGTCGGTGCCGGCGTAGCTGATACGCTCCATCACGTCCTCGCGGGCCGTGTTGAAGACGTCCTCATTCGCCACATAGCCCACGGTTTCGCCGTTGACCTGGACGGCCAGCGCATAAGGCTGGTGGATGACATATTGGAACACTGCTGCGCCCAGCGCCAGTGCGCAGATGGGCAGGGCATACATCGCCATGCGGGGCAGCAGACTGAGGTTGCGGCGGACGCCGTTTTTGAAGTAGTGGACGCTGGCCTCAAATGCTGCACCGAAGCCCTGCTCCCTGCGGATGCGGTGGGCATGGATGAGAAGGGACACGATGCCCTTTGCAAACAGCACGATGGGGCCAAACAGGTCTTTGGCCACCTGTGCTGCGCCGGGGAACGCCGTCTCCGCCAGAGCCTTTGCAAAGCGGCGGACGCCTCCAGCAACCCAGAGAGCGGCGTACTTGACGGCACGTCCCACCCGCACGGCAGCATACTCCGCGCCAAAGCCCAGCGCGTAGAGCACTGCGCCAACGCGCAATACCAGCTTCGACGAGCGCAGCTTCCGGGAGGCATTGTCCAGCCGGTGTCTGCGGCGGCGATACCGCCGGTGGCGGCGCAGCAGATGGACGCACTGGAGCTGCGCCCAAAGCGAGCGCAGCTTTGCGCGGAAGCCGGTGTGCCGCGGCGCAGCGGCTGGCTCGCCCTGCCGCGTTTCAGTTGTTTTATCTTCCAGCAAAAAGGATGCTCCTTCCTGTATTTTCAGGAGATTCTGATTTGTCTCTTTTCTCTGTTATCGACACGCTGCCGCATAAGGACAGCTTTTTTGACAGGAATAACTCTATTTATTATACACCCTGCCAGCGCCGAAACAAGCATTGACACAAAATTTGGGCTTAGCTTTCACTTACTTTTCACGAAATACACAAATTTAGACAAAAAGCTTTGTCATATCCTCCGGCAGCGGGCTTTCCACCGTCACCGGCCTCAGGGTCGTCTCGTCCACCGGCACTTCGATGCCGATGCCGGACGGCATCGGCTCGCAGCGCGGCACCCAGAACGTCTGTTTTGCGCAGTGGAGCGCCTGCCGCCCGATGCGCGCCCGGCTCCCGCCGTAGAGGTCATCTCCGGCCAGCGGGTGGCCGATGGATGCAAAATGTACCCGTATCTGGTGGGTCCGGCCCGTCACCGGGACGCAGGCCGCGAGGCTCAGGCCGTTTTCGGCCTTTAATATGGTATATTCCGTCCGGCTGGGCTTGCCATCGGGGGTGACGCACCGCCCGATGATGCTCTCCCCCTGCCGCCCGATGGGGGCGTCGATGACGCCCGGCCCGAGGGGAAGTTCTCCTTCTACAACGGCGTAGTAGAGCTTTTCCACCCGCTGAGCCAGCAGCGGGGCGGCGTAGCCATTCTGAGCCGCCAGCACGAGGCCGCTGGTGTCCTTGTCGATGCGGTTCACCGGGCGGAAGACGGGGCTTCTACCCTGACGCAGCGCCCAGGCGGCATAGCCGTTCGCCAGCGTATCCAGCGGGTAATTCAGGGTAGGATGCACCGCGAGATGGGGCGGTTTTTCCACCACGAGGGCAAAAGCGTCCTCGTAGACCACATCCACCGGGATGTCGTCCTGCGGCACAACGCCCTCCCCCTCCGGCGGCAGTTCAAAGGAGATGACCTGCCCGGCCTCCACCCGGCGGTTGGCCAGGATGGGGGCGCCGTTGGCAAAAAAGCCGCTGCCCCGAAATTTCACGGCCCGGGACAGGTCGGTGGAGACACTGCACTTGCGCAGAAAACCGCGCAGCAGCATCCCATCCGCCTCGGGCGGGACTTTGAAATAAAGCTTCATCTTCCCACCTCCAGCGCGGGCAACATATAAGATAAGTATAGCAAAATTCTCTTTCTCTTGCAAATCTTGTTTTTTTATGGTATCATGAGGAGCGGAAAACGAGTGGAACATACGGCGGCGGGGCGGCTTTGACCGCTCTGAGGAAAGTCCGGGCCTCACAGAGCACGGTAACTGCTAACGGCAGCCGAGGGTGACCTCAGGGAAAGTGCAACAGAAAGGAAACCGCCGCAGCAATGCGGTAAGGATGAAAGGGCGAGGTAAGAGCTCACCAGCGCATGGGTGACTATGCGGCTTTGTAAACCCTACCGGAAGCAACGCCTATATGGGACGTACAGCGCTGCTCGCGTGTCCCGAAGGCGGCACGAACCTGTCAGCAATGGCAGGTCTAGACAGATCGTCGTTTAATACAGAACCCGGCTTACGGTCTATCTCGTTTTCCATCTTTTGTTTTCAGCGCTGTCTGCGGTGTGCAGGCAGCGTTTTTTGTTTCTTTAACCACACTGTCACTTTTCGTTTGGGCCGGTTTGTGGTATACTGAACAAAACCCCGCAGAGCACGTCTTCGCCGGGGCCTTAATTCAACAGACAGGATGTGAAATCCTCCGATGAAAGATGGTTTTTTGAAAGCAGCTGCCCTCTCGCCCTCACTGCGGGTGGCCGACTGCAACTATAACGCTTCCCAAATCGTATCTCAGTTACAGGACGCTGCCGCCCGCGGCGTCAGGCTGGCGGTGTTCCCCGAGTTCTGCCTCACCGGCTACACCTGCGGCGATCTGTTCTTGCAGCGCACGTTGCAGCAGGGCGCGCTGGACGCCCTGCAGACCGTGCTGGACGCCAGCCGGGAGCTGGATGTCGTGGTCCTCGTGGGCCTGCCGCTGCTGGTGCGGGGCAAGCTGTACAACTGCGCCGCCGTCCTCTGCGGCGGGCGTCTGCTGGGCCTTGTCCCCAAGACCTACCTGCCCAACTACGGTGAGTTCTACGAAAAGCGCCAGTTCACCCCGGGCAGCACTGAGGTAGAGACGGTAACAGTCTGCGGGCAGGAGGTGCCTTTCGGTACGTCCCTGCTCTTCCGCTGCCGCCAGATGCCCAGCTTCGTTCTGGGCGTGGAGATCTGCGAAGACCTGTGGAGCGCTCTGCCCCCCTCCACCTTCCACACGCTGGCCGGTGCCACCGTCATTGCGAACCTTTCGGCCAGCGATGAGACGGTCGGCAAGGCCGAGTACCGCCGGGCGCTGGTGTCGAACCAGTCCGCCCGCCTGCTCTGCGGCTACCTGTACGCTTCTGCCGGCCACGGCGAGAGCACTCAGGACATGGTCTTCGCCGGCCACGACCTCATCGCCGAGAACGGCGCCCTCCTCGCCGAGACGTCTCCCTTCGAGGGCGGCTGGGCTGAGACGGAGCTTGACTGCCAGCGGATGGAGTCGGAGCGGGCGCGCAACACCAGCTTCGAGCCCAGCGCTGAGGGGTATCTGACCGTCGATTTCGACCTTGCCCTCACCGAGACGAAGCTCTCCCGCTGGGTAGACCCCACGCCTTTCATCCCCCACGACGAGCGCCGCCGGGCCGAGCGCTGTGAGCTGATTTTGAAAATGCAGGCTGACGGCCTCGCCAAGCGCCTCGAGCACGCCCACGCCAAGACGGCGGTCATCGGCATCTCGGGCGGTCTGGACAGCTGCCTCGCTCTGCTGGTGGCCGTCCGCGCCATGAAGCAGCTGGGCCGCCCCACCAGCGATGTGCTGGCCGTGACCATGCCCTGCTTCGGCACCACCCACCGCACCCGCAGCAATGCGGAGATCTTATGCGACGAGCTGGCCGTCAGCTTTACCGAGATCGACATCGCCAACACCGTCCACAGCCACTTCAAGGACATCGGCCAGGACGAGAGCGTGCTGGACGTCACCTTCGAGAACGGACAGGCTCGTGTGCGCACCCTCGAGCTGATGGACACTGCCAACCGCACCGGCGGCCTCGTTGTCGGCACCGGTGACCTCTCCGAGCTGGCGCTGGGCTGGGCCACCTACAACGGCGACCACATGAGCATGTACGGCGTCAATGCCGGTGTCCCCAAGACGCTGGTGCGCCACCTCGTCCAGTATGAGGCCGACATTGCCGCCTCCGCCGAGCTGCGCCGGGTACTGTTGGACATCCTCGACACCCCCGTCTCCCCGGAGCTGCTGCCTGCCAAGGACGGCGAGATCTCTCAGAAGACGGAAGACCTCGTGGGTCCCTATGAGCTGCACGACTTCTACCTTTATTATGTTCTCCGCTTCGGCTTCGGCCCGTCGAAGATATTCCGGCTGGCGAAAGCGGCCTTCGCAGGCCGGGCCGAGTACCCGGACGAAGTGCTTTACAAGTGGCTGCGCAACTTCTACTGGCGGTTCTTCGCCCAGCAGTTCAAACGCAGCTGCCTGCCCGACGGCCCCAAGGTGGGCAGCGTCACCCTCTCGCCCCGGGGCGACTGGCGGATGCCCAGTGACGCAGCCGCCGCGCTCTGGCTGGCCGAGCTGGAACAGATCCCGCTCAAAGGATAATTTTTTATGAAACAACACAAAAAACTGCTGATAAATCTGATCTTTGCTGCCGTCATTCTGGCCGCAGCCGCCGTGCTGCTGCTGGTGCGGAAAGCAAACCAGACCGGTGCGCCTCTCTGCGCAGAGCTCATCTACGGCGACAGTAACACCAGGCTGACCTTTCCCCTCGAAAAAGACGCCGATTACGATGTGGACACCGGCTATCTCACCGTCCACATCAAGATCCAGGACGGCGCGGCCCGCTTTGTGGATTCGCCCTGCCCTGACCACATCTGCGAGTCCTTCGGCTGGCTCAGCGAGGAAGACCAGACGGCCACCTGCCTGCCCGCCCGGGCTGTGCTGAGCATCATCCCCACCACATGATGGCATACACATCCAAAGGAGTGAACGCCTATGTTTGACGAAAACAAGCATACCCATCCCCAGAATAACGACGAAGGCCCCCGACACATCCACCGGGGCATCAAGCGCAGCGAGCCCGACGAAGTGGAGGTAGACAGCGCCGATTTCTTCTCGCCGGAACCTCCCCGCCCCAAAGCACCGCCGAAACCGGCACCGACGCCTCCGTCTGAGCCGCCGAAACCTCCGGTGCCGCCCCGCAGACAGTGGGAGCCGCTGCACCCCAGCGAGCCCGCCCCCGCTGACGACAAACTTCCGAAAGGAGGAATGGTCTTGCTGGTACTGCAGGCCATCCTGAGCCTTGCCGCGCTGGTGCAGCTCTGGCGCACCCAGATGCTGCCGGTGCTCTATCTCGTTATCATCACTGCGCTTCTGGTACTGCTCTGGCTGCTGGTGCGCAAGTGCCTCGCCTCTCGCAACGGTGCCGTCGTGGCCCGGGTGCTGTCCGTCCTGCTCTGCGCCGCGCTGGCCGTGGGCTGTGTCTGGGCGCAGCAGGGTCTGACCGCACTGGACAGCATGACTTCCGGCCTGCTCACCGGCGCAGAGGCGAATAAGATCACGAAAGAGCCGTTCGTCGTCTACCTCAGCGGCGTGGACAACCGCGGCGAGCTGACCGAAAAGGCCCGCAGCGACGTGAACATCCTCGCCGTGGTCAACCCCACCACCAAGCAGGTGGCCCTCATCAACACCCCGCGCGACTACTATGTTGACCTCGCAGGCACCGACAGCAAGGACAAGCTGACCCACGCCGGCCTCTACGGCGTCGAGACCAGCATGGCCACGCTGGGCAACCTCTACGGCGTGAATGTGGAGCACTACCTCCGCATCAACTTTGCGGGCTTCATCAACATCATCGACGCCATCGGCGGCGTGGACGTCTACTCCGACCAGGCCTTCACCTCGGTGGGCAGCCCCGGCTACTACGACCCCACCACCTTCGCCGAGGGCTGGAACCATCTGGACGGCAAGTCTGCTCTGGCTTTTGCCCGTGAGCGCCACGCCTTCAAGACCGGCGACATCCAGCGCGGCATCAACCAGATGAAAGTCATCGACGCGATGGTCAACAAGCTCAAGTCTCCCGCCCTGCTCATGGGCTTCTCCAAGCTGATGGACGCCGCCGCCGACTGCTTCGTCACCAGCCTTTCGCAGGAACAGATCTCTGCGCTGGTCCGGATGCAGCTGGGCGACCTTGCCAACTGGGACATCCAGAGCTACACCGTCACCGGCTCGGGCGCGAAGAGCACCAAGTGCTACTCCGCCAAGGGCCAGAGCCTCTACGTCATGAAGCCGGATGAGAACTCGGTCAACGAAGCCAAGGCCCTCATCGCAGCGGTTCTGGGCGGCGAGGACAAGCTCACCAGCACCAGCCAGACCCCCGAGAAGACCGATGTCTTCACGCCGACCGCCGACCCCAACGCCGGTGCATCCATCCCGGAGGAATCTCCCGACAGCGTTATCGCAGAAGAGCCCGCCGAGAGCGAAGTCCCGGCGGAAGAGGCCCCCGCTGACAGCCCGCCCGCCGAGGGCGACGCCTCCGGTGAGCCCAGCGCTTCCACCGAGGTCCCCGCCGACGGCAGCGAAGAAGCCCCGGCAGACTCCACCGAGTCGCCGTCCTTCAGTATGCCGACTCAGGAGCAGGTGGAGCAGGCGGCTTCCTCCCTGCATCAGGCCGCTTCCACCGTGCTGGACGCCCTGTTCGGCTCCGGCAGCGGCGACGCTTCCAGCGCTGAAAATGATGCAGCATAATTGATAGACAGAAAGATCCCGCAAAGCAGCTGCCTTGCGGGATCTTTGCGTTTATGCTTATTTCAGGATGTCGCTCAGCACGCTCTGGCCGTCCAGCGTGGAAGCATCCACACCCAGATAGTCGCAAATGGTCTGTGCGATGGTTCCGAAGCAGAGCCTGGTGCCGAGGTCAACGCCCGGTTTGACGCCCTTGCCGCAGATAAGATACGGCACATACTCGCGGGTATGGTCGGTGGTCTTGGTGTAGGAGGGGTCACAGCCGTGGTCGGCCGTGACCATCAGGATGTCGCCCTCCCGCATCCCGGGGATGAAGTCGGCAACGAACTTGTCGAACTCGGTGGCGGCGGCGGCGTAGCCTGCCACGTCGCGGCGGTGGCCGTAGAGCATATCGAAATCGACGAGGTTCACGAAGGCCAGACCCTCGAAGTCGCGGGTCTGCAAAGCCTTGGTGAAGGCGATGCCGTTGGTGTTGCCGGTGGTCTTGATCTTTTCCGTCACGCCCTCGCCGTCGAAGATGTCGAAAATTTTGCCCACGGCGATGACGTCCCTGCCTGCGTCCTTGAGCAGATCAAGCATGGTCTTGCGGGGCGGTTTGAGGCTCAGGTCGTGGCGGTTGGTGGTGCGGTAGAAGGTGTCGGCGGTGTGGCCGAGGAAGGGGCGGGCGATGACGCGGCCCACGCCGTACTCGCCCTTCAGCATCTCGCGGGCGATCTCGCAGTAACGGTACAGCTCATGCACCGGCACAAGCTCCTCGTTGGCGGCGACCTGAAACACGCTGTCGGCGCTGGTGTAGACGATGAGGGCATCCTCCTTCATGGCCTGCTCGCCGTAGTCCTTCAGCACCTGTGTGCCGGAGTAGGGCTTGTTGCAGAGGACTTTGTGGCCGGTCTTTTCCTCGAACTCGTGGATGAGGCTGTCCGGGAAGCCGTCCGGGAAGGTGGGCAGCGGCTTGGGGCTGACGACACCGGCGATCTCCCAGTGGCCGATGGTGGTATCCTTGCCCATGCTCTGCTCCTGCAGGCGGGCGAAGGAGCCGATGGGGGCGGCATCTTTCTCGCCGACGGTCACACCGTCGATGTTGAACAGTCCGAGTTTTTTCAGGTTGGGGCAGTTGAAGTTGGGGTGCTTGGCGATGGCGCCGAGGGTGTTGGTCCCCTCATCGCCAAAGGCGGCGGCATCCGGCTCTGCGCCGATGCCGAAGCTGTCCAGAACGATCAGAAAAACGCGCTTTTCCATTACGCTTTCACTCCGTTTCTATCATTTTGCGCTCGCCTTCGCCCCTTCGGGGCAGAAGTGAGACTTTTGCTTAGCCCTATTATAGGCGATGAACGCACTTTTCGCAAGCGTTTTATCTCTCCGGCATCTATCACGAAAATTTAAGGTTTTCTTTGCCGAATTTTTTCTTGCTCTCTTGTACACAAGCGGTTATAATAGAGAATGGTAAGGTTTTCAAACACCCCTGACCGGGCCGATGCCCGGCCAGCGGCCGCAGGGCATATTTAGCACCTGTGCGCCCATCATAGAGGAAAAAAGAGACTGTTAGAGGTATATTTATGAGAAAAACGAAGATCATCTGCACCCTTGGCCCTTCTACCGATAAGGACGGCGTCCTGCGCGAACTGGTCGCCAACGGCATGAACGTGGCCCGCTTCAACTTTTCCCATGGCTCCTACGAGGAGCACAAGGGCCGTCTGGACATGCTGAAGGCTATCCGCGCTGAGCTGAACAAGCCCGTTGCTGCCCTGCTGGACACCAAAGGCCCCGAGATCCGCCTGAAGGAGTTCAAGAACGGCGTTGAGATGCTGGAAGCCGGTCAGACCTTCACCCTGACCACCCGCGAGGTGGAGGGCACCAAGGAGATCTGCTCCATCACCTACAAGGACCTGCCCCAGGACGTCCACGAGGGTGGCACCATCATGCTGGACGACGGCCTCATCAAGCTGGCCATCAAGAGCGTCACGGACACCGACATCGTCTGCGAAGTGCTCAACAGCGGCAAGATCAAGACCAAGAAGGGCGTCAATGTCCCCGGCGTCCACCTGTCCATGCCCTACCTGAGCCAGCGCGACCGCGATGACATCATCTTCGGTGTCCAGCAGGGCTTCGACTTCATCGCTGCTTCCTTCGTGCGCACCGCACAGGACGTCTACGACATCCGCAACCTGCTGAACGAGTACGACTCCAACATCCGCATCATCGCCAAGATCGAGAACCGCGAGGGCGTCAATAACATCGACAGCATCCTGTCCGCTGCCGACGCCGTCATGGTCGCCCGCGGCGACCTGGGCGTCGAGATCGACTTCACCGAGCTGCCCGGCATCCAGAAGAGCGTCATCGACCGCTCCTTCTCCTTCGGCAAGCCCATCGTCACTGCTACCCAAATGCTGGACAGCATGATGGTCAACCCCCGCCCCACCCGCGCCGAGATCTCCGACGTGGCAAACGCAATCTACGACGGCACTTCCGCTATCATGCTCTCCGGCGAGACCGCTGCGGGCGCATACCCTGTTGAGGCCCTCAAGACCATGTCCGCCATTGCAGAGCGCACCGAGAACGAGGTCCACTACCGCGACAACCGCCTGACCGATACCACCGGCCAGATCAGCGTCAGCGACGCTACCGCACACGCTGCCTGCCTGACCGCAAAGGACGTCAACGCTTCTGCCATCGTCACCGTGTCCGAGTCCGGCAACACTGCCCGCCTGCTGAGCAAGTACCGCCCCTCTCAGCCCATCATCGCCTGCGTCATGGACGAGCAGGTCCAGCGCCAGCTGTCCATCTCCTGGGGCATCACCCCGCTCATGATGGACCTCGCCACCAGCACCGATGAGCTCATCGAGAAGTCCACCACTCTGGCCAAGGAGCACGGCTACCTGCACGACGGTGAGCTGGCTGTCGTGACCGCAGGCGTCCCCGTGGGCGTCTCCGGCACCACCAACATGATCAAGATCCACATGATCGGCAACTGCCTGGCTACCGGCGTCGGCGTCGGCCCCGAGGGCGCTGCTCTGGCCAACGCCACCGGCAAGGCCTGCGTCTGCCGCACCATCGAAGAGATCCGCGCAAAGTTCAAGCCTGGCATGGTCCTGGTCGTCCCCTCCACCTCCAACGAGATGCTGAGCTACGTCCGTGACGCCGCCGCTCTGGTGGTCGAGGAAGCCGGTCTGAACAGCCACGCCGCCATCGCCGGCAAGGCCCTGCTCAAGCCCACCATCGTGGGCGCCGTCGGCGCTACCGCCCACATCCGCGACGGTCTGATGGTCGCTGTGGACTGCGCACACGGCAGCGTCCAGCGCCTGCAGGCCTGATTTCGGGAGGCACAGCATGGAGCGCATTGCAAGTTTCTGTGTAGACCACACCAAGCTCGACCGCGGCATGTACCTGAGCCGTCAGGACGGCGATGTTCTGACCTGGGACATCCGGATGAAGAAGCCAAACCACGGCGATTATCTCTCCACCGGTTCGGCCCACACGCTGGAGCACCTCTTCGCCACCTACGCCCGCAACAGCCAGTATAAGGACGGCGTCATTTACGTCGGCCCCATGGGCTGCCGCACCGGCTTTTACCTGCTGACCCGGGGTCTGACCCCCGCCGAGGCGCTGAGCCTGACGGTGGAGTCCTTCCGCTTCATGGCTGCGTTTGAGGGCGATGTCCCCGGCGCAAGCGAGGTGGAGTGCGGCAACTACCGCGACATGGACCTGCCCGCCGCAAAGGCTGAGGCTGCTGCCATGCTGCCCGTGCTCGAGGCACTGACCGCTGACAAGCTGCACTACTAAGCTATAACACACAAAGAGGCTGTTGCACTGCAACAGCCTCTTTTCTTTTATCGCGTCCGCGCCTCACACTTCCCCGATGACCGGGAGCAGGTCTTCGAGCTTATTGAAATAATTGACGATGGTGACCACATTGTTGACGATGGAGCTGCCCGCCGAGAAAATGCGCGCCACATAGTTCAGCACACGGCCAATGTCCTGGAACGTCTGCCATGCCGTGGTCTCGCCGCCGCAGAGCAGCACCATTTCGTCGTCCCCGATGGATGTATACTGGGCGGGCATCTGCATCTGATAATTACTCATAGTATTCTTTCCTTTCCGCTGGTGAGAAGTTTTTTTCCCCGTTCAGAGTCAGCGCCCTCGGGGCCTGTCCTCTATTCCATCCTACCAGATACGAAAGGCAAAGCATGTCAGACCCTGCGGCTGAGGAAATGATTTCCTTTTCAGGCTCTCCCCTTGGGAGAGCTGGCGCGCAGCGCCTGAGAGGGCAGGGACGCTGCAGAGAAATAAAAAACACAGCGATAGCATCACTCTTACAAAAGCTAATGCTTATCGCTGTGCAGATATTCTTTGGAACCGAGCTTGCCCTCTCCGTCACCTTCGGTGACACCTCTTCCAGAGGGAGAGGCTTAGACACGTCAAAAATCCATTATTCGTACAGGGGGAAAGCCTTGGTCAGGGCCAGCACACGGGCGGAGATGTCGTCCTTCTTCTCGTCGTAGTGCCAGATGCAGTCGGCGATGCAGTCCGCAATGACTTTCATCTCGGCTTCGCCCATGCCCCGGGTGGTGACAGCCGGAGTCCCCAGACGGACGCCGGAAGTCACGAAGGGGCTGCGGGTCTCGCCGGGGACGGTGTTCTTGTTGGCGGTGATGTGGACGCTGTCGAGGCGGGCTTCCAGCTCCTTGCCGGTGCATTCCTCGTCCCGCAGGTCGAGGAGCATCAGGTGGTTGTCGGTGCCGCCGGACACCAGCTTGACACCGCGAGCCTGCAGTTCAGCGGCCATGGCCTGTGCGTTCTCCACGATCTTGCGGGCGTAGTCCTTGAACTCGGGCTTGAGTGCCTCGCCAAAGCAGACGGCCTTGGCCGCAATGACGTGCTCCAGCGGGCCGCCCTGGGTGCCGGGGAAGACGGCGGAGTTGATGCGCTTGGCCAGCACGGCGTTATTGGTCAGGATGAGGCCGCCGCGGGGGCCGCGCAGGGTCTTGTGGGTGGTGGTGGTCACGACGTCGGCATAAGGCACCGGACTCTGGTGCATCCCGCCAGCCACGAGGCCCGCGATGTGGGCCATATCCACCATCAGGAAGGCCCCGTATCCGTGGGCGATCTCAGCCAGCTTTTCGAAGTCGATGGCACGGGGGTAGGCCGAAGCACCTGCCACGATCATCTTGGGACGGACCTTTTTGACCTGCTTTTCCAGCTCAGCATAGTCGATGCGGCCATCTTCGCCGACGCCGTAGGATACGAAGTGATAGTTCTTGCCGGACATATTCACCGGAGAGCCGTGGGTCAGATGACCGCCCTGAGACAGGTCCATGCCCATAACGGTATCGCCCAGATCGAGCAGAGCGAAGTAGACGGCCAGATTGGCCTGTGCGCCGGAGTGGGGCTGGACGTTGGCGTACTTTGCGCCGAACAGCTTGCAGGCGCGCTGGATGGCGATGTTCTCCACCTCATCCACATAGGCACAGCCGCCGTAGTAGCGCTTGCCGGGCAGGCCCTCGGCGTACTTGTTGGTGAGGATGCTGCCCATGGCTGCCATGACGGCGGGCGAGACGATGTTCTCGCTGGCGATGAGCTCGATATTTTCCCGCTGGCGGGTCAGCTCACGGTTCATAGCCGCAGCCAGCTCCGGGTCGGCCTTTTCCACGAGGCCGATGGTATCCATCATATCGTTGTACATACTATTTACCCCTCTCTCTGATGCAAAAAATCAGTTCGCGCGGGCGTCCGCTCATTCCGGCCCGTCTATTTCCATGATACCAGACATCGTGGATTTCTTCAACAGCATTTCGCACAAACCGATACGGTTTGATTCGTTTCTTTTCGGTTGGATGAAGATATTTCACCCATCCTGCCAAAGCCTTGCTTTTTCTGCGCCCAGCGCTTATTATTATAACAAAAATCCGTCCCGGTTTTTGTGCAGATTTGCCCATCGGGTGCAGAAAGGAGCGCATTTCCATGACCATCACGGAGCAAAAAGCCGCACAGCGCAAAGCGGGCATTGCGGCCCGCCGGGCGTTGTCGGACACCGAGCGCACCCATTCCAACGCCGCTCTCTGCGCCCGCATCATGGCTCTGGACTACTTCAAAAAGGCAGAAAACATCCTGCTTTATGCGGCCTTCGGCGGTGAAGCCGATCTCTCGACGCTGGCTGTGGAAGCGGCCCGGCAGGGTAAAACGCTGGCTTATCCCGTCTGCGGCGAGGGCTTTTCGCTGACAGCCGCTGTGCCGGGGCCGGACGGCTGGGAAGTGGGTACTTACGGCATCCGCACGCCCATTTTGAGCCGGTCTGCAGTTTTGCCACCGGACAAGCTCGACCTCGTGCTGGTCCCCTGCACGGCTTTTGATGCAGTCTGCCACCGGGTGGGGATGGGGAAAGGCTATTATGACCGCTACCTCCCCCGCTGCATCCGGGCTGTGAAACTGGGCGTGGCCTTTGAGGCCCAGCGGGTGGACGCGGCGGCAGTGGACGCCTATGACGAAAAACTGGACGGATTCGTGACAGAGGGAGGACTTTACTTTGGATTTGACACAACTGAGCTGTGAGGACTTTCTGAGCCGGCTTGCCAGCAAAGCCCCCGCCCCGGGCGGCGGCGGCGCAGCGGCCCTCGTGGGCGCGGCAGGCGTGGCGCTGGGCAATATGGTGGGGAATCTCACCACCGGCAAAAAGAAATACTCTGCCGTGGAAGAAGAGATCCTGGCGCTGAATGCCCGTGCTGAAACACTGCGCAAACGGCTGGAAGCCCTCGTGCAGGCTGACGCCGACGCATTCACGCCTCTGGCGGCGGCCTACGGCCTGCCCAGAGAGACGCCCGAACAGCAGGCCCGCAAGGCCGCTGTGCTGGCCGAGGCGCTGGACGGGGCCTGCGCCGTGCCGCTGGACATCATGGACGCCTGCTGTGAGGGCATCCGTCTTGCGGCCGATTACGCCGAAAAGGGCAGCGTGCTGGCTGTCTCAGACGCAGGCTGTGCGGCGCTGTTCTGCAAGGCCGCACTTCAGGCGTCGGCGCTGAATGTCGCCATCAACACAAAGCTCATGACGGACCGCGCCCATGCCGCCGCGCTGGACGAAAAAGCGGCCCGGATGCTGGCAGAATATCTGCCGCTGGCCGACGAAGTCTACCAGTCCGTGGCAAACCGCCTGCGGGCCTGATGCATAGAAAGGGAACGTATATGTCTACCATTTTGAAGGGTGCGCCCGTCGTGGCCGCCATGAACGAAGCAAATGCTGCCCGCTGCGCCGCACTGCGGGAAAAGGGCGTTGTCCCCACGCTGGCCGTCGTCCGGGTGGGCGAACGCCCCGATGACCTCTCCTACGAGAAAGGCGTCATGGCCCGCTGTGCAAAAGTGGGCGTCGAGGTGAAGCAGTTCCTTCTGCCCGCCGACGCTTCGCAGGAAGAGCTACTGCGCGTCATTGCCGGCATCAACGCAGATGCTGCCATCCACGGCTGTCTGCTCTTCCGCCCCCTGCCCAAACAGTTTGATGACAGGACCATCCGCGCCGCACTCTCGCCCGAAAAGGACATTGACGGCATCACCGACGGCTCGCTGGCCGGCGTCTTCACCAACACTGCCGTCGGCTACCCGCCCTGCACGGCGCAGGCCTGTCTTGAGATTCTGAAATTCTACAACATTCCCCTCTCCGGCAAGCGGGCCGTCGTCGTGGGCCGCAGCCTCGTGGTGGGCAAGCCCGCAGCCATGATGCTGGACCGGGAAAACGCCACCGTCACCCTCTGCAACTCCCGCACCCAAAACCTGCCGGAAGTCTGCCGCGAGGCCGATGTTGTGGTGGTGGCCATGGGCAAGATGGGCTTTATCGGCGCAGAACATCTGCGGGCCGGTCAGGTCGTCGTGGATGTGGGCATCCATGTCAACGAGGAAGGCAAACTCTGCGGTGACGTCCGCTTTGGTGAGGCAGAGCCGGTGGTGGAGGCCATCACCCCCGTCCCCGGCGGCGTCGGCACCGTGACGACTTCCGTGCTCGTGAGCCATGTGGTGGAGGCGGCAGAGAAGAGCGTATAACTTTCTCCGCCAAAGGGAGAGGCTTTTGGAAAGCTTCTATTTTTATCTCTATACACCAAAAGCGCCCGGCGGATACCCGCCGGGCGCTTTTGGCATTGACAGAACAATGACAGGAGAATAATTGGGAATTGGGAAATTGGAATAGGTCTTAGTTTATGCGGCCTTTGCCGGGGCAAAGACCAGAGCCTTCTTGCGGCGGTTCTGCATTGTGCGCACCACACAGCTCAGGGTGAAGTTGATGATGAAGTAGATGACACAGGCCGTGCCGAACAGCACCATGACGTCGGAGACGTTCACCGTGCCGAGGCCATTGTAGGTACCGGCGGCGCTCAGCAGCTGGCGGATGCGGGCCATCAGCTCGATGGTGGCCACGTTTGCCAGATAGGAGGAGTCCTTGATGGTGGTGATGACCTGACTGAGCAGGGTCGGCACGATGTTGCGGTAAGCCTGCGGCAGGACGATGTAGAGCAGCACCTCAGCGGTGTTGAAGCCCTGTGCATAGCCGGCCTCGAACTGGCCCTTGGACACGCCGTTCAGGCCGCCGCGGACGATCTCGGCGATGACGGAGGAGTTGAAGAGGATGAGGGCCAGAGCGGCCTTGAACAGAAGCTTCATCTCCACGCTGGTCAGGCCGAACATCTTGCGGGCGAAGAAGCCCGGGCAGGGGCAGAACACCACACAGATGAAGATCCAGAGCAGGTAGGGCGTGTTGCGAAACAGCTCGATGTAGGCGGTAGCGAACCAGCCGAGAATGCGGGTCGGACCCTTTTTGCAGTAGGTGCGGGCCAGCGCCAGCAGAGAGCCCACGATGAGGCCCATGATGACGCCCAGCACCGAGATGATGCAGGTGAAGGCCACGCCGCGCAGCAGGTAGAGCATGACGCCTTCTCTTGTCAGGATGGAAAGGCTTGCAGCAAGTGTCTTCATATCAGGCAGCCTCCTTCAGCTCTACTTTCTTGGCAGCGGTCTTGAGACTCGTGTTCACGCGGCCCTTGCGCTCCTTGAGGGAAGCCTCCCAGCGGGCTGCCAGCGTGGACAGCGGGAAGCAGACCACGAAGAAGATGAGGCCGCAGACGATATAAGCGGGGGCGTATGCGCCGCCGGTGGAAGCACCGGTGACGAAGCTGTAGGTCACGCTGATGAGGTCAGCGCCGCCCACGATGTAGAGGCAGGAGGTGTTCTTGAAGAGGTTGACCACCTGGTTGACCATCGGAGGGAGCATCACGGGGATGCTCTGGGGCAGGATGATGTAGCCCATCCGCTGCAGATAGTTGAAGCCCTGCGCCTGTGCAGCCTCGAACTGGCCCTTCGGCACAGACTCGATGGCGGCGCGGACGACCTCGCCCATGTAAGCGCCGGTGTAAACGCCCAGTGCAATGATGCCGGTGCGGATGACGCCGAGGCTCACGCCTGCAAATGCCAGCGCATAATACAGGAAGCACAGCTGCAGCAGCAGTGGGGTGTTCTGGACGAACTCGACGTAAATGCGGGCGATGATGCGCAGCAGCTTACTGCCGCTGGTGGACATCAGGCCCAGCGCAGCGCCAATGATGAAGGCCAGCGCCAGTGCGCAGACGGCGGTCTGCAGCGTGTTGCCCAGACCCAGCAGAAAACTCTCACGATGCGTCCAGACGGTGGACCAGGACTCTAACGAAAACAAGCCAGACATGGCAAACTCCCCTTTCCCTACGCTCTCTTGGTTCTGAAAAGTCTGGGCTTAATCCAGACCGTTGTCTTTGATGAGCTGCTCGATGGTGCCATCTGCCAGCCAGCCCTTGACGAGGTCGTCGCACAGGGTGGAGAAGTCGCTGCCCTTCTTGGTAGCGACGCCATACTCCTGCGGGCTGAACTCAGCGTCAATGTAGCTGCGGCCCTCGGTCTTGTAGATGGCGAGGATGGACTTATCGACGCAGAAGCCCTGCACTTCGCCTGCGCTCAGTGCGGTGCTGATGGCGGGATAGTCGTCGTACTGACGGAAGGAGATGCCATCCTTCCAGGTGTCGGCGTTGAAGGTGTCGGCGTCGAAGTTTGCGCCGTCCAGCACGCCCTCGTCGATCATGGCCTTGACCAGAGCACGAGCGGAGGTGGAGCCGGAGGAGACGCCCACGACCTTGTCCTTCAGGTCAGCCAGACCCTTGATGCCGGTGGAGTCCTCCACCAGAACGGAAACGTAGTCGGTATAGTAGGGGGTGGAGAAGTCCCAGGTCTTCTTGCGCTCTTCGGTGATGGTGAAGGTAGCCAGAACGGCGTCGATGTCGCCGGAGTCCAGCAGCTCGCCGCGGGTGGCGGCGGTGACCGTGGTGAACTCAACGTCCACGCCCAGGTGCTCTGCGATCATCTCTGCGAGGCTGTCCTCGAGGCCCTTGTACTCGCCGGTGAGGGTATCCTGAAAGCTGAAGCCCTTAACTGCGTTCTTGACGCCCACTTTCAGGACACCGCGGTCCACGATGGCCTGGGTGTCAGCGCCCAGTGCTGCGGTGGAAGCGGCTGCGCTGCCGGCGGCAGAAGATGCCGTGGAGGCTGCGGTGGAGCTTGCAGAGCCGCCGCAGGCGGTCAGGGCAGCAGCAGCGCCCATCAAACCAGTGACTTTCAGGAAATCACGACGCGAGATCTTTTTCATAATAAACCACTCCTCTTTGTTTTTTTTTCGGCCCGAGCGGCTTTCCCTGTCCGCTCCGAAAACGGCCTGTTATCAACAACGGCGTCTCACCACAACTTGTGAGTCCCTGCCGTGTCAACCTTTGTTGTTCGTCCTCTCAGCGGACGATCTTGCTCAGGAACTGCCGGACGCGCTCGTTCTTGGGGTTGGTGAAGAAGTGCTCCGGCGTGCCTTCCTCAATGATCTGGCCGTCCGCCATAAAGACGATACGGTCGGCCACGTTTCGTGCAAAGCCCATCTCGTGGGTGACGACCACCATCGTGATGTTCTTCTCGTGTGCCAGCTTTACCATGACATCCAGCACTTCCTGGATGGTCTCAGGGTCGAGGGCCGAAGTCGGCTCGTCGAACAGGATGATCTTGGTCTGTGCGCAGAGGGCGCGTGCAATGGCGATGCGCTGCTGCTGGCCGCCGGACAGCTGCGGAGGGTAGACATCCGCTTTGTCCCGGAGGCCGACGACCTCAAGATAATGATATGCCAGCTCTTCGGCCTCTGCCTTGGTCTTGTGATGGAGCTTCATGGGTGCCAGCGTCAGGTTTTTGAGCACCGTCATGTGGGGGTAGAGGTTGAACTGCTGGAAGACCATGCTCATGTTGTCGCGGACGATCTTGGTCTTGTTCTTGTTGGTCAGCTCCTGACCGTCGATGTAGACGTGGCCGCTGGTCGGCTCTTCCAGAAAGTTCATGCAGCGGACAGTGGTAGATTTGCCGCTGCCGGACGGTCCGATAATGACCAGCTTTTCGCCCTCGGCGACCTCGAGGTTCACGTCTTTGAGGACGTGCAGGTCTCCGAAGTACTTGTCAACGTGTTCGAGTTTGATCACTGTGATCCCCGCCTTTCCCTATCCTGTTCTGTTGTCCGTGCTCCAGCGCCACGGACAGCGCATCTTGTGCGGCTTTCCCGAACCGCACACAAAAACGAAAAAACAAAAAAGGCGCAAAGTGAATACATCCACTTAAGCGCCTTTGCTTTCGTTGGTTAAAGTATAGTCTTTTTCCGCTTGACTTTCAATCCATAAAGTGCAACAAAAATCAGAGCGGGTCAATCTGCATTTTGGAAAGCTGCACAAACATCGTACTTAAAATCCGTAAATCAGCGGGTCATCAGCAGGAGCAGCGCCGATGCGACGGCCTGCAGGATGAGCCAGCGGGCCACCACCTGCTCGTCGCTCCAGCCCATGCGCTTGCGCACATGGTCGTGCAGCGGGGTGAGGGTGTTCTTGAGGATGCTGATGTGGAGGAAGCGCTTGAAGCTGATCTTCAGGATGCCGAGGCTGCCGTCCACGATGAACACCAGCGCCGCCAGCAGGAAGGCGAACGGGTGGCCGCACTTGAGGGCCAGGATGGCGAGGAAGAAGCCCATGGCGCGGCTGCCGGCGTCGCCCATCAGGAGGCTGGAAGGCTTTGCGTTGGACCACAGGTAGGCCAGCAGTGCGCCGATAAAGACGATGGCAGCGGTGGAGTAGTCCCCCAGCTCCTCGCCGTAAGCCAGCAGGAAGGTGCCGATGCTCACCACCGCGAGGCTGGCAGACAGGCCGTCCACGCCGTCGGTGCAGTTGACCACGTTGATGCTGGCCCAGATGAGGATGACGATGAGCAGCAGGTAGAGCGGATAGGCAATGGTGAAAGTAGTGCTCAGGAAGTTGACGCTCGTGCCGTTGAAGTTCAGGTAGGTAACACCTGCCACCACGGCGATGACGAAGTCGATGAGGCCCTTCTTGTACTCGTTCCACGCCGTCTCAGAGGCGTCGTCAAAGTAGCCCGACAGCATGGAGGCGATGAGCAGAACGGTATAAATAAGGTACTCTACCTTAAAAGGCACCACCGCCAGCGTCACCAGCGCGATGCAGAGCACGAAGATGAGTCCGGAACCCCGGGCCTTGCCCTTGGAGAGCTCGCCGTTGACGGCGAAGGCACGGCCATGGTCGTGGGGGAGCTTGTCGTGAAAGACCGAGTCCATCAGGGCGGTCAGGGCAAACGCCAGCAGGAACGCCAGCGCGTCCACGGTCTGCTGGCCGGTAGCTGAAATAAGCTGCAGCATATTTTGAACCTCTTTCAATGATATTCTTCTTACTCCGAGAGTGTATCACGCCAGAGCCAAAAAATCAATCGCCCGGTTTGACAATTTTCCTCCCCGTGCCTATAATAGTAAGATAACTTATCAACACAGAAAACAGGAGACGACATGACACTTTCTTTGGAGCAGCTCTCGGCCCGGATGCGGCAGGGCGAGGACATCCCGCTGTCCGACACGGCCCGCATCGCGCTGGCGCTGAGCATCCCTTCCATTCTGGAGCAGCTGGTGGTCACGGCGATGGAGTACATCGACGCCGCCATGGTGGGCCACATCGGCGCAGAGGCCACCGCCGCCATCGGCATCGTCAGCTCGAGCACCTGGCTGCTCCACGGCATCCTTGTGGGACTGTACACCGCGTTTTCGATCCAAATCGCCCAGTACCTCGGGGCCGACCGCCGGCAGGACGCCCGGGGCGTGCTGCGGCAGTCCATGCTCTTCAACCTCATCCTGGGTCTGGGCGCTGCGGCTTTCGGCGTCGGCATCAGCCGCTTCCTGCCCGGGTGGCTGGGGGCGGACATCTCGCTTCAAACCGATGCCAGCGCCTACTTCGCCATCTGGTCGGCGGCCCTCCCCTTCACGATGGCCATGGGAATGTACACAGCCATGCTCCGCGCCACCGGCGACGCCCTGACGCCCAGCCTTATCAGCGTGCTGGTCTGTTTGCTGGACGTGGTGTTCAACTTCTTCCTCATCAACCCCACCCGGCAGATCCTGCTCTTCGGCCAGAGCGTCACAGTCTGGGGTGCCGGCCTCGAAGTCCCGGGTGCGGCACTTGGCACAGCGTTTTCCACGACCATCGGCGGTCTGCTGGCGCTGGGCGTCCTGCTGCTGCGGGACGGCCCGCTTTGCATCCGAAAGCCCGGCAGCTGGCGCATCACCTCCGCCTGCCTGCGCAATCTTTGGCGGGTGGGTACACCGCTGGCCGCTGAGCGTGCGGCCCTCTCGTCGGCGCAGGTGCTGCTCGTCCGTATCGTCTCGGGCCTCGGCACGGTGGCCATCGCGGCCAACAGCCTCGGCGTCAGCGCCGAGGGCCTCTGCTACATGGCAGGCTACGGCATTCAGGACGCCTCCATCGCCCTCATCGGGCAGGCCGTCGGCGCACACCGCCGGGACATGGCGAAGCGGTTCGCCTGGCTCTGCACGGCAATGGGCATAGGCATCATGGCACTGTCCGGCGTGGGGCTCTGGCTCTTCGCCCCGGCCCTTATGGGCATCTTCACGGCAGATGCCGCCGTCATCGCGCTGGGTGCGCAGGTCCTCCGCATCGAGGCTTTTGCAGAGCCGATGTTCGGAGCCAGCATCGTAGCAAGCGGCGCGATGCAGGGCGCAGGCGACAGCACAGGCTGCTTCCTGCTGAACCTGTTCAGCATGTGGGGCGTCCGGCTCACCCTCGCCTTCCTGCTGGCTCCCCGGCTGGGCCTCGTGGGCGTCTGGGCCGCCATGTGCATCGAGCTCTGCATCCGGGGCGCGCTGTTCCTCATTCGGCTTGCAAGGGGCAAGTGGCTCGATAAGGGAGCACTGCAATAAAAAAAATAAACCTCTCCGTCATCGCTTCGCGATGCCACCTCTCCTACCGAGGAGAGGCCTTGGCAAAACCGGGAACTTTCCCTTTTCGCCAGAGGCTCCCCTCGATAGGGGAGCTGGCAAAGCCAAAGGCTTTGACTGAGAGGTTTTTCTTTTAATTACTTCCGGCCATGCAGGATGGGAGACAGGGGCTTATAGATGACCATGCAGAGCACGGCGTCCAGCAGACCCTTGACCAGCGTGAAGGGCAGGTTGAAGATGACGAGGCACTTCATGAGGCTGTCGGCAGAGGGCAGGATGGCCTGATACATACCGAGGATGGCCTCCAGCGGCATATGGTAGAACTCCACATAGGCCGGGTAGGTGATGAAGTAGTTGGAGGGCACACTGAAGACGGCCATTGCGGCGGCACCCGCTACCGCGCCGAGGATGGCGGTCTTGCGGCTCTTATGATGCTTGTAGATGAAGCCCGCCACAGCGGAGAAGACAGCGCCCAGCATAAAGTTGCACAGCTCGCCGACACAGGCAGTGCTGGTACCCTTGACGACGATGTGGAGCAGGTTCTTCATGAAGCTGATGGCCACGCCGTACACCGGGCCGAGGGCGAACGCGCCCAGCAGGGCGGGCAGGTCGGAGAAGTCCATCTTGACGAAGGACGGGATGAGCATCGGGACGGGGAACTCGATGAACATCAGGATGAACGCCACTGCGCTGAGCATGGCGGCAACGGTCAGGTTGTGGGTCGTATCTTTTCTCATAATTTTCCTCCCGGGGCGGCTGCCCCATTCAAATAAAGACTGGAAAGCCCTTTTCTCGCTCGCTGGAACCGGGAAGACAAATGAAAACGCGCCCTGCCATAGCTTACACTATAACAGGGCGCGCACAAACAAATCAAATTGTCTGCCGTTTCTTGCATCCGGACTATACCGTTGGCCCCGGAGTCTCACCGGGTCAGCACTCTTTGGGAGTGGTCGCGGGCTGTACCGCCAGTGGGGAATCGCACCCCGCCCTGAAACGAACTTTCTTCGCAGAGTATAACGCGGCAGGTTTGTCTTGTCAAGCCCTTTTATGCATTTTTTTAACAAGCCTCTCCCGATTTGCACCGCTGGCTGTAATATGATATACTGATTTTATTATTCGTCAGGAAGGTATCTGTTTCTATGCTCTTCACCATCAACGATCTCGGCTTTTCCATCGCCGGACTGCTGCTGGAAGGCTGGCTGGCCTTTGCAGCCCGGTGCGTCTGTGCGCTGGCCCTGCTGTTCATCGGCTGGGTCGTCAGCCGCTGGCTGCAAAAAAGCCTCTTCCCCCGCCTGCTGAAGCGCAGCTGGCACTTTGCCTTTACGCACCCCCTGCTGGAAAGCTTTGCCCGCCCGGCGGCCCGCATCGCGTGGTACACCGGCATGTATCTGGCCCTGCGCAGCCTGCCCTGGGCCATCCCCGGCCTTGCGGCCCTGCTGCTCAAAGTCTACCGGATGATGCTGGTCTTCCTCATCGGCACCGGCTTCTACCACGCTTCCGGCATCGCGGCTCTGCTGCTGGCCTCGTCCAGCGAAGAAGTCCGCACCAACCGCACCCTGCTCACCCTGCTGGATAAAGTCTACAAAGTAGCCGTCGTGGTGCTCTGCGGCGCGACCATCGCACAGGAGAGCGGCCTGCCCGTGGGCAGCGTCGTGGCCAGTGCCGGTCTTATCGGCCTTACGATCTCTCTGGCCGCACAGGATATGGCCAAGAATTTCTTCAGCGGCGTGGTCATCCTGCTGGACAAGCCCTTCTCCATCGGTGACTGGATCACCGTCGGCGACGTGGAGGGCGAAGTGGTGGACATCAACTTCCGCTCCACGAAAGTCCGGGCCGTGGATAACTCCATCTACATCCTCACCAACAGCACCGTCAGCAGTGCCACCATCAACAACGCTACCCTCCGCAACAAGCGGCTCTACCGCTTCACGCTGGGCGTTACCTACGACACCACCCGACCCCAGCTGGAAAAGCTGATGGCCGACCTCGACGCCATGCTCAAGGCCAGCCCCGACACCTACGAGGACACCGCCTTTGTCCGGATGACCGGCTTCGGCGACTCGAGCATCAACCTGATGGTCTCTGCCTATCTGCGCACCGCCGACCTCGGCGTGTTTTTGCGGATGCAGAACGATTTGAACCTCAACATCATGGACGTGATGAAGGCCGACGGCGTGGATTTCGCATTTCCCTCCACGACGGTCTACCTCGCAAAAGAGAACTGACAGCAAAAAAGCCGATGCAGCTGCATCGGCTTTTTTGCTACAGCGCAATATCCAGCGCCATCATGAGGGCGAACCCCAGCACCACGCTGATGACGCCCGCCGGTTCGTCCTGCTCCACGGCTTCCGGTATCATCTCCTGAGCCGTCACGCAGACCATGCACCCGGCGGCGGCGCTCATGAGCCACGGCAGAGCCGCGCTCACCCAGCCCGCGAGGGCCAGCGCCAGCAGCGCCCCCAGCGGCTCCACGAGGCCCGACGCCGCACCGGCGCAGAAGGCTTTCCGTCTCCCCTGCCCGGCCTGCGCCAGCGGCAGGCTCACCGCCGCGCCTTCCGGGATATTCTGCAAACCGATGCCCAGTGCAAGGGCCAGCGCCCCGCTGACGGCCTCCGGCTCACCCTGCAGGGCCAGCGCCGCCGCAAGTCCCACCACCATGCCCTCGGGCAGATTGTGGAGCGTCACGGCCAGCACCACCCGGCCCATCCGGCCATGCTCTTTTGACCCGGTGTGCATCAGCCGCCCGGCAGACTCTTCCAGCCGCAGCAGGCCCACAGCACCCAGCACCAACCCCGCCGCCGGGGCCAGCCAGACCGGCAGTATCCCGGCCTCCGCCCGCTCGATGGCAGGCAGCAACAGGCTCCACACGCTGGCGGCCAGCATGATGCCCGCCGCCATGCCGCAGAGCATCCGCCGGGTGCGGGGCTCGTCGGCCCGACGCACCAGAAAGACCCCCGCCGCTCCCAGCGCCGTACAGAGCGCCGGCAGCAGCAGGATGACCGCTGCAAACAGATAGATGTTCACATTGCATTCCCCCTTCCCACCGATGTATGCGGCGGAAAGGGGGAATGTGAAGAGAAAAAGCTCTCCTCATTCCGGCAGCTCATGCAGGGTAAATTCGTTTTTTGTTGTTTCCAGTATTCCCTCATCCCGCATTTTGCCCAGCTCTTTCGAGAGGGCGCTGCGGTCGAGGTTGAGGTGATCGGCCAGGCCCTGACGGTCGAAGGGGATGCGGAAACTTTTGCTGCCCGCCTTCGCGGCCTGATTGGAGAGATACAGCAGCAGCCGTCCCCGGACGGTCTTCGGGGCCGTGCAGAAGATGCGCTCCGAGAGGGCCAGGTTCTTGTGCAGCGAGATGTTGAGCAGGTTCTGCACGAGGACCGGCTGCCACTCGCTATCCGGGTGAGGTGTGTGGATGAGGACATCCATGTTCAAAAAGAGCACTTCCGTCTCTTCCGCCGCCACCACGTCCACCATCATCGGCTCGCCGCAGAAGGCATAGGTCTCCGCGAACACCTGCCCCGCCGGGACATAGCTCAGGATGCTCCTGTTGCCCCAGAGGTCGATATTCTCGATGTTGACGCCGCCCGCCTGCACGATGCCCACCTCACGGGTGATGCAGCCCGCCCGCAGAAGGACTTCGCCCTTCGCGTAGGTCTTGCAGCGCGCACCGCCGCAGGTGAACATCTCGGCCAGCGCCGTCTCGCCAATGCCCTGAAAAATGGGCGTTTTCTGTGTTTTCACCCTCAGCGCCCCCTTTTATCGCTTGACGTGGTAGACCTCGAGATAAACGCTCTTGCGCGTCTCGTCCAGCGTTTCCTTCAAATCACGGCAGAAATCTTCATCGTCCAACAGCGCCACCACCTCGGGCGCATAGCGGGTGCCTCTCTGGGCGTGGAATTCGCCCAGCAGCGTATCCACCGGCTTTGCCATCGTGTAGCAGCGGCCGATATTATCGGTGGCCGCGTCCAGTGAGTCGGCCACGGTCAGAGCGTCTACGATGGGCTTGATGTCCGCCGGGCAGGGCGGATAATTTTTCGGGTAGCCGCCGTGTCCGTCGTAGAAGGTATGGTGGTAGAGCGCCGCCGGGGCCAGGTCGTCCTTTCCGCCCACATTGCACAGCAGCTCGTAGCCGAACACCGTGTGCCACTGGATGCAGGTAAATTCCTCGTCCAGCAGGCGGCGGTAGTTGTTGCCGATATACATGAACACATAGCTCTTGCCTACATCGTGGTAAAGGCCGCACTCATAGGCCAGCTCACATATTTCAATGCGGCTGCGGCGGACTTCCTCCACCGTCTTGCAGCCCATGACGCCCACGAACAGCTCGGGCGACTTTTTGAGCATCTGCTTGACGAACATGCGGGTCAGTCCGGCCACCATCATGGAGTGGACATAGGTCGGCTTGTGGGCCACGAGAATATAATTCAGCAGACTGCGGCGGGCTGTTCCGGCCTCGGCCTGCATCTCCACCAGCTCGCGCACGGCACGGCTGACCACACGGGAGTACTGATTCTGGGGTACATTGTTCAGATACCGCAAACTGCGGTCCATCACTTCTTCGGTGCGGCATGCCATCTCCCTCCGGTCGGCAGGCGGCATCTTGACCTCGTAAGCCACCAGATAAGACACCGCCGTGAGGTTCTTGTTGATGCCAGTATCGCTGTAGTCCTGGATGTCGGTGTGGTGGATGATGTCCAACAGCTCTTCCACCACCTCGCGGGCCGTACACCGTCCAGCATGGAAGCAGGCCGCCTTATAAAGATAGCTGACACGCCAGTTCTGCAGCCGTGCCTCCTCGCCCTTATAGAGCACCCGATCGCGGTAGATGGCTTCCGCCGACTCCATCACCTTGGCGGCGACCACCGGGTCGTTGTGGTGGCGCAGATAGCTCAGCAGCGTCTCCCGGTCCATATGCATCGCATACTCGAATTTGCCCCACGGAAGGTCCGGGTCGAGCTGGCGGTAGTAAGGGTCGGTGATGATGCCCATCGCCTTGTCGAACACCTTCATATATTCGGTGCATTCTTCCGGCGTACTGCGTGGCATGGACATCCGGCTGTTGCCCAGACAGCGCATGATGTAGCCTTTTGTTGTCTTATCGAAGGACTCATACTCCGCAATATAGCCTGCACCCTCCTGAAAAAGGCCGCGCACCTGCGTCCCGTAAGGGTTGATGGCATAGTCGCGGCCCCGGACATTGAGGTAGTGGAGAGAAACCGCTTTTCCATACAGATAGCGGACGATGGCAGGCTTGTCGCCCCGGATGCGGGCGTTTTCCAGCAGGAGGCTGTAGACCTTGTAGGCGATGCCGCAGTCCTCGCTGCTGGCGTAGTTGAACATCTTGTCAGCAAACTCCTGCAGGCTGGCAATTTCGGCACTCGTCAGCTCCGCAGGCGCACGCTGGAATACCAGCTCATTGAGGATAGCGTTGTTCTCCTTCATGTAGTCGAAGCACTTGATGGCGTTGGACTGGATGGTTTCCAGCAGCTCCTTCGCTTTCATATCCGGGGAGAATTTAGGCTGGGAGAGGGTGCGGACTGTCCTGAGATTTTCAACATAGCGCTCGAATCGTGCGTCCATCTGCTCTCCCCCTTTTCCGTTTTTTCACGCTCTGCTGTTGGCAGAGTCTTGTTTCCCATGATAGTTTATTATACCGTCTTTTCAAGTTAGAATCAACTGATTTTTCCAACCTGTCCGTTTCTGACGCACAAAAAGACTGCCGTGCATCGTCTTTCTGCACGGCAGTCTTGTCAAATCGGATCTTCAGTTACGGTAGCAGCGGTCCTGGCCTACCAGCCAGTCCTCGCACAGGCGCTCGGCCTCTTCCCGGCTGCAGCTCACACAGCGGAACAGCCGCCCTTTCAGCGAGCAGTAAGAATAGCGAACTTTCGGCACCCCATTTGCATCCCGGAATGATTCCCATCGTTCCTGTCCCGGCATCAAATAGCTTTGTTCCATAGCTTTCGCGCTTCCTTTCCGGCTGCTCTGGCAGCACAACGTGTTCATTTTATCACGTTTTGGCCGGAAGGGCTATTCGCTCTTTCCACAAAAAGCGCTCTGCATTTTATGGGAGAATGTGCATTGACAAACCGCGATTCAACAGCGTTTCTTTTTCTTCCGGACAAAATACCCGGCGTATAGGACGAATACCGCCAGCGCTGCCAGCGAGACTTTACTGGCCAGGGAATAACCGTCGGCCTGATAGACGAAGTCGATGGTGTTCTCCCCCGCCGGAGCCAGAACGGCCATCAGCCCCTCGTCCACCCAGACAATGTCTGCCTCTTTGCCGTTGACGTAGGCCGTGAATCCATCGTCGTACGGTACGGAGAAGAAGACAAGGTTGTCCTTCTTCAGCGTGATCTCCGCATGGAAGCCGGAGTTGGTCATCTGGAAGGTGCTGCAGGCCGAGGCGCGGCGGTCGGCGCAGTCAGAGACGTAGGTGTCGTACCACAGGTCGTCCAGCTTTGCGTCGGGCAGCTTCTTGAGGTACTTGCCGTAGGCTTCGGCGTCCTCTTCGCTGAGCACCAGCGCCCGCATCAGGAGGTTCGCGCGGGTATTTTTAATGGTCGTCTCGTAGGACTCCTCCGTAATATAGTAGTCGTAGGTAAAGCCCATGGGAACGTAGTTCTCGTTCTCGTAGAGCATGAAGCCGTCTTTGGTGTCGTAATAGCTCCATCCGTCGTCCGCAGCGGCGAGGAAATCTTCCTGCTTTTCGGGCGTGGTGATGAGGTATTTCACGCTCAGCAGACCCCGCAGGGCGTAGTTGGAGATGTCCGGCTCACTGCGGACATCCCGCTTGACGCCCAGTGCCGGGTAGAAGCTGAGGATGCTGGGCGCGGCCGTGCTGCCGAAATATTGCAGGCTGCTCTTGTCGAGCCAGAGGCCGAGGTTGTCGTGGGTCTTGTAGGTATCCACGCGCCAGTCGCCCTCGGGCAGGTCATCCTTGAGCTTGATGGCAGAGGTGTACTGCTCCACAAGGTCGCTGTCGGTGTGCCACTGGCCGAACTTGCCGATGCCGATGTGTACCATGCTGAACACGCAGGCAAAGGCCAGCACCACTGCCGTCATCCGACGGGCAAAGGCCCTGCTCCCCCGCCAGCGGCGGCAGAGCAGGTGGTACAGGATAAGACCGCCGATGCCGAAGCTCAGGACGGCGACATACTGGCCGGGATTCTGCAGCACACCCAGCGACCATTCTTTGGTATCACTGTCCTGCACCGGCACCAAGGCAAACGCCAGCGTCGCGATCATCAGCCAGCCGATGCCCCGGACCGGGGCGTCCAGCTCGTCGGCAGAGATGTCGGGGCTTTCCAGCGCACTGGCCGTCATGGCGCAGAGGATGAGCACCGGCATGTAGTACCACCGGGCGTAGTAGCTGGAATTGAGGGCGTAGAAGGCGCTGTTGAGCACCGGCACCAGCGCAAAGATGGCGCAGGTGGCGACGATGCGCTTTTTGCTGTCGCCCTTCCGCGCCCGCCAGTAGGCCATCGCGCCGGCCAGACTGCACAGGGGCAGATAGGCCGACATACTCGTCCACTTGATGATGCCCTCCGACCAGATGGAGGTGATGTAGGGCGAATCAGGCGGTAAGATCCAGCTCAGCAGGATGGCCAGATACTGCTGCACCTTCGAGTAGGTCAGAAAGCCCCAGCCCGACGACAGGTCGATGGTGCGGGGGTTCTGCAAAATGCTGAGTACCGCCGGCCAGAGCAGGACGAAGCCCAGAGCCGCGCCCAGCAGGCTCTCAAACGCCAGCCGGACGAAGAGTCGGACATTCATCGGGAAATCTTTCGTCGTCAGCTTGCAGATGAAGTAGATGACGAGGAAGAGGACCTGGCCGATGAAGAAGAAGTAGTTGTTGAGCAGGTTGACCCCCACCCAGAACGCGAAGAGGCCGTAGTGCTCTTCCTGCTCGTAGAGCGTTTCGTCCAGCGCCCAGAGCATCCACGGGAAGAGGGCCACCACGTCGATAAAGTGGTTGAAGAAGACATTGTAGATGCTGAAACCCGAGAAGGCATACAGGCAGGCGCCCAGCACCGCGTGATCGGAGCGGCGGACATAGCGGCAGAGGTAGCGGTAAGCGCCGCCGCCCGCCACGGCAAATTTCAGCACCAGCAGCGGCACCATGAGGTAGGGCAGCCAGTTCTGGGGGAAGATGAGGGACAGCCAGAAGAAGGGCGAACCGTACAGGTAGAATGAGTAGGCGTTCATCGTGCCGCTGCCCAGGTCGGTGGCCCAGGAGAAGGTGCTGCGGGCCGCGCCGGCCATGCCGTCCGGGTAGCCTGCCCCCTTGATGAAGCCGTTCATGTAGCGGTAAAAGCTGATCTGCTGGCTGTTGAAATCGCCCGCGTAGTGGAAAAATCCGCCGTCGATGATATAGAACGGCAGGAAGAATATCGCCGCCGTCAGCGCACAGAGCAGCATGGTGCGGAGCATCTGGTCCCGCCGCCCCGGCATATTGAGCAGCCGGGCATTTCCGGCCTGATTTTTTGAATCGTCCATTGTCTATCCTCTTTCCCCGCCCGGAGGGGCGGCACAGGCCCATCGCCCGCATCGTTCTCGCGTTCCAGTATAGCACGCGGCTGTGTGGAAAAAAAGAATTTTTGTGTTTTGCTTGACATTCGCCCGCCGGGCGGGTATAACCCTCTCAAAGACACTTCAAGGAGGCTGACATGAAGCTATACCCGTTCAGCGCCCTTCTGGCGCGGATGAAGTACATCACCCGGTGGAGTCTGATGCACTCCACCCGCCCGGAATCCCTCAGTGAGCACACCTGCGACACTGCCCTGCTGGCCCATACCCTCTGCCTCATCGCGCGGCGGTACACCGGCACGCCCTGCCGCCCCAAGACGGTGGCGGTGGCGGCGCTCTATCACGATGCACCCGAGATCATCACCGGCGATATGCCCACGCCGGTCAAGTACAGCAGCCCCGGCCTGCGGGACGCCTATAAGGCGCTGGAGGCCGAGAGTGTGGATTCCATGACCCGTCTGCTGCCGCCGGAGCTGGCCGAGGAGGTCAGCCCCTTCATCACCGGCAGCCTGCTGACCGCCGAGGAAAAGCGGCTCCTGAAAGCTGCTGACCGACTCTCGGCCCTCATCAAGTGCATGGAGGAGCAGCGCAGCGGCAACCACGAATTTGACGCCGCGCTTCGTCAGCAGCGGGAGGCACTGGAAGGGATGCACTGCCCCGAGGCCGACTGGTTCATGGCGCACTGCCTCCCCTGCTTCACCCAGAACCTCGACGAGCTGACCCGCAGCGAATGATCACGGGAAGGGGACTTCCCGCACGTCGTCCGGGTCCAGCCCGGCCTTGCGCTGCTCTTCGAACACCGCCGCAATAAGCTCGTCCAGGTCTTCCAGACGGGACAGGGTGCAGCAGTAGCGGCGGAGGGCGGCAGCACCCTTGAGGCCCTTCATATAGTGCATAGTCTGGGCGCGGGCCTGAGGCATGGCGGTGTACTCGCCCTTCTGCTCCACCATCTCTTCCACCTGACGGCAGAGAGCGTTCATCCGGGCCTGCAGGTTCGGCTCCTTGGGAGTCGGCAGGCCCTCGATGGCGGCGTTCACCCGCTCGAAGAGCCACGGGTCGCCCAGCGCGGCACGGGCGATCATGACGCCGTCGCAGCCGGTATGCTGCATCATCTCCACGGCATCTTCTGCCGTGTGGATGTCGCCGTTGCCCAGCACAGGCACCTTCACCGCCGCCTTGACCTTGGCGATGATGTCCGGGTCGATGCCCGGGGTGTACATCTGCTCCCGGGTGCGGGCGTGGACGGCGATGAGTTCAGCCCCCGCCTGCTCGCAGGCTTTGGCGCACTCCACCGCCGTGATGTGGTCGGCGTCCCAGCCTTTCCGCATCTTGACCGTCACCGGGCGGGTGGTGTGGGCCTTGACCTGCTCGACGATGCGGCCGCAGAGGTCGGGGTCCAGCATCAGCTTGCTGCCTGCACCGCCCGAGACGATCTTCGGGGCCGGGCAGCCCATGTTGATGTCCAGAAAGTCGAACTCGTATTCTTCAATAGCCGCTGCGGCCTCGCCCATGATCTGGGGCACCTCGCCGAAGATCTGCACGCCGTAGGGTGCACCGTTGGGTTCGGCTTTGAGCAGGCTGACCGTTTTGTGGTCGTGGTAGACCAGCGCCCGGCTGGACACCATCTCGCTGACCGTAAATCCTGCGCCGTGCTGGGCCATCAGCCGACGGCAGGGCGCGTCCGTAAAGCCCGCCATCGGGCCAAAAACTGCCCGGTGGGGCAGGGTGATATTTCCGATTTTCAGAGAATCCATCTTATCCCTCGTTTTGCTTGACAATGGCTTGCAAAAGCTCTATACTATAAACAAGAAAGGCACTGTCTGCGAATGGTCAGCGTCCTTCCGGCATGAGATCAAAAAGAATGACCGCAGCTTGTCAGGGCGTGGCGGTCATTTCTTTTTGCTGTTAAAAATGGTCCAGCTGATCTGAAACGTGATGTAGATCGCTCCGCCAAGAAGCGAGAGCAGCAATACGACCTGTTCAAACGTCATGGAACATCCCCCCTTTCGCACCATGCGTCAGGGGATAGCAAAAAGTTCACCTCCCCGGCGCAGGGCCGGAAGGGCGTGACCACCTGCATTGCAGACAGTACCTTGCTGCATCGGCAGCACCTATAGAATATCATATTTCCCGCACGAATACAACACCCCGGCTTCCTGCAGGCCGGGGTGTTCGTCTTGTCTATCGCAATTTCTCCTGCTATACTTAGGGCAAAGGAGCGGCGGGCAAACCCCCGCCGGAGAAATGTCTATGGAGTATCGTGATTGGACGAAAAAAGACGGCAGCGGGCGGGACATCTCCACCTCGCTGCTGGGCTACGGGTGTATGCGCTTTCCCACCCTGCCGGATGGCCGCATCGACGAAGTACGGGCCGAAAAGCTGCTGAACACTGCCCGGGCGGCGGGCGTCAACTACTTTGACACCGCTTTCCCCTACCACGGCGGTGAGAGCGAACCTTTCGTGGGCCGGGTCATTGCCAAGTGGCCTCGGGAGAGCTTCTACCTCGCCACCAAGCTGCCTCTGTGGAGCTGCAAGACCCTCGACGAGGCCAAAGACATCTTTGAGAAGCAGTTCGAGCGGCTGGGCGTGGACTACATCGACTTCTATCTGCTGCATTCCCTGCACAAAGCCCGCTACGATGCGGCCAAAGAGATGGGCATTGTGGACTGGCTCTGGGAGCAGAAGGCCGCCGGGCGCATCCGGAATTTTGGCTTCTCCTGCCACGACAACGCAGCGGGCTTCGAGCATATCCTGCGCGACCAGCCGTGGGACTTCTGCCAGCTGCAGTACAACTACCTCGACACCGATGACCGTGCCGAGGAGATCGCAGGCGACCGGGGCTATGCTCTTACCGAAGAACTGAATGTTCCCCTCATCATCATGGAGCCCATCAAGGGCGGTACGCTGGCACAGCTGCCGCCGGACGCTGCCGCGCCGCTGAATGCACTGGACGCCGACGCCAGCGCGGCCTCGTGGGCGCTGCGCTGGGCGGCCAGCCACAAAAATGTGAAGGTCGTCCTCTCCGGCATGAGCGCAGAAGACCAGCTGGACGACAACCTCGCCACCTTCGGAGATTTCCGCCTCATGACCGACGCCGAGAACGCCGCCATCCGGCAGACTGCCGACGTCCTGCGCAGCCACATCAAAATCGGCTGCACCGGCTGCCGCTACTGTATGCCCTGCCCCATAGGCGTGGACATTCCGGACAATTTCAGCATCTGGAATAAGCTCGGGATGTTCGGCAATAAGGACGCCATCCGCCAGCAGTGGACAGCCCACTTCCCGGATGCCGAAAAGGCCATTCACTGCGTCCGCTGCGGCAAGTGTGAGGCCGTCTGCCCCCAGCATCTGCCGATTCGGGACTCTCTTGCAAAGCTCCAGACGGAACTGGACAATTTATAATGAGTGAAAGCGGGCGCTCCTCTGTCTCTCCGGACAGGTGGAGCGCCCGCTTTTTGTTTAACCTACGTTGATGTGACCCACCGGGAGGACTTTGCGCTTGTTGTCGTCGGGCTTTGCCGTCAGGCTGATTGCCAGCGACACCGGGCCAACGCGGCCCATGAACATACAGGCCATATACAGCAGCTTCGCACCGGTGTTCAGCTGTCCAGTGACACCCACCGACAGGCCCACCGTACCGAACGCCGAGCAGGACTCGAAGATGCAGTCGATGACTGACACCGTCTCCGCGGTGTTGTAGTACACCACGACGGCAGAGCCGAACGCCGCTACCGCGCCGATGACGATGATGGTCAGAGCGCGGTAGACCGTCTTGGACTCGATGTGGTGGCCGCCGATGACGCAGTCATCGCGGCCCTGTGCCACGCTGCGGATGGTCAGGATGAGCACCGCGAAGGTCGTCACCTTGACGCCGCCGCCCGTCGAACCAGGGGCCGCACCGATGAACTGCAGCACGCTCATCAGCAGCTTGCTGATGGGGCTGCAGGCCGCGAGGTCGATGGTGTTCATACCCGCAGTACGGGTGGATACCGACTGGAACAGCGCCGCCATTATCTTGCCCGGGACGGACAGGCCGCCCATCGTCCTGGGGTTCGACCACTCGAGCAGGGCCAGCAGCACCGCGCCGCCCACCCAGAAGATGACCGAGAACTGCAGCACGACTTTCGCGTGGAGAGAGAGCCGCCGCTTTTTGCGGTACTCTGCCAGCTCCACCCAGACCATGAAGCCCAGACCACCAGCCATGATCATGAACATGATGACAGCCTGCACATAGTAGTTGTTAACGTACGGCACCAGCGAGGAGTAGGCGCCAAACCGTCCGAAGAGGTCAAAGCCTGCGTTGCAGAAAGCCGAGATGGCCGTGAACACGCTGACCCACACACCCTCTGCGCCGAACTGTGGCACGAATGCGAAGAGCAGCAGCACGATGCCCACGGCCTCGAAAGCCGCCGCCAGCTTGATGACGATTTTCAGCACCTCAGTGGCCTTGGACAGGCCGTCTGCCGAGACGCTCTCGCCCAGCAGCCGCAGGTCGCGGAAACCCATCCGCCGCCGGGCCGCCAGCGCGAAGAAGCTGGTGAGGGTGACAAGGCCGAGGCCTCCCACCTGAATGAGCATCAGGATGATTACCTGCCCGAACAGCGAAAACTGACTCCATGTATCCCGCACGACGAGGCCCGTCACGCAGGTAGCACTGGTAGCGGTGAACATGGCGTCGATGACGCCCAACCGCCCCGTCCTGCTGGAAATGGGCAGGGTAAGCAGCAGCGTCCCCACCGCGATGACCAGCAGAAAGCTGCTGCAGATGGTCTGCGTCGCACTGCTGCCCGCCAGCCAGCCCTTGTTGGGCCGGCGTGTCCGCTTTTTGGTTTTGTTTTTTCCCATTGCAACCTCCCGGGGCTCCCCCCGGCCAGCAGCCAGAGGGGCGAGTCGTTCTGCCGCCCCTGCGCAAAGTTTCCCGGCGCAGGAGCCTCTCTTTATAGGATACACCTTTTTTCTCTCCGATTCAACTTGATTTTGTGCGCTGTTTGCGGTATCATATCTGTAATGTGTCTCAGTAGCTCAGTTGGATAGAGCGTCCCCCTCCTAAGGTTGTGCTCTACCAGCTGCCTTACGGGGAAAAGTGATCGTTGCCAGTCTCAATTTAATATAAGTCTCTGTAGCTCAGCAGGATAGAGCGTTCGCCTCCTAAGCGAAAGGCCGTGGGTTCGAATCCCGCCAGGGACGCCAGCAAACACGCCGAAAACCTTTGATTTATCAGGGTTTTCGGCTTTTCTTATTTCTGCGGCTTTTGTGGCTTTTTTGCAAAAAACCTTGGTTTGCTAACATTTGCTAACGAGATTTGGCCTTTTGCTAAGAAAGGCGGTAAGTCAGAGGTTCGATTTTTACCAAAGGAACTTGCAAACATTTGTTAGCAGAAATTAGAGGAAGTTGCAAACAAAATCGCGAATTTGCTAACATCGCTCAAAAATGCTTTCAGAACCTTGCTAACAAAAAAAGTGTTTGGTCACTGTGCAAAGTGGTTCAAACGAAGAAAACCTCTCACAAAGTGAGAGGCGTTCTTCTGAGGGAGGGACTTTATAAAGCTTTTGCCAGCTGCTTGAGCAGTGCGGCAGTTTCGGGATTTTTAAGCAGTTCCAGTATCTTCGCTGCATCACTTTCATCTCTTTCAGTGACGGCAGTATCCGCAGTTTTAGGCTCTGTATCTTCAACAGGGTCAGGAGTCTTAGAGGAATAAAAAGCTTCCTCCAATCGCTGAGCGTTTATGCACCGATCCTCGTCGATGATGTGAGAATAGACATCCGCAACCATTTTAACCTGAGCATGACCAGAGTCACCCTGGACTGATTTCATATCGCCGCCATTGAGTTTCAGCTTGTAGGTGATGCTGGAGTGGCGAAGAGAATGGAACACAACATGAGGCAGTCCGTTTTCTTTGATAAGTTTATTGAAAGCACGGTTAATCACCTGACTTTCCATCGGACGGCCATTGCTGGAGCAAAAGACCAGGTTATTGTCGATGTATTCATCTCCAAACAGATCCATCAGCTCATCAATTTCTTTTTTTCTCTCTACCAGCATATAGGCAACTGTTTTCGGCAGGTACACGCGGCGAATACTGGTTTTGGTTTTAGGCTCTTTCAGGACCAGAGCAGTATGGGTACTGGCTATGCAAGGTGGAAACTTCTTAATAACACCTTTGTCGCTCAAATCGTCCAATGCACCTCGTGTAACCCGTTGCAGCTCTTTGTTGACGAATATATAAGCTGAACCATTTTCTATGCTCTGTGGTGCAATATCAATGCAGTCCCAGGTAAGGCCCAGCATTTCGCCAATGCGTAAAGAGCAGGAGAACGCCAGATTTAAGGCAAGGGAGAGGATAGGATCATCACAGACTTCCATAGCCTTGCTCAGCGTTTCGGCAGTCCATATATCCCGTTCTTTATGTTCTTCTTTGGGAAGTGTCGCATTCAGGACAGGGTTACGGCTGATTAGTTCCCAACGCACCGCCTGATTAAAGGCACTGCGAAGTAGCTTGTGAATTTCTCTTACTGTATGCGGGGTCAGATATTCGCTTGTGGGTTTGCGGTTGTTGACGCTTACCGTTTTCACAGAGAGCAGATCACGGTAATACTTATCCATCATCCTTGGAGTGATGTCGGATAGTAACATATCTCCGATAATAGGAGTTATGTAGTTTCTCGCCAGACCACGGCGGCTTTCATATGTTGACATTGCCCAGGTATTTACACCATAGATGGACATATATTCATCGAGCAGATCGTTCAGGGTCTTTGCCGTAGGAATAAAGAAGGTTCCAGAGTCCTGCTCATACTCAATTTGCTTTTTTCGTTTTTTTGCTTCTGCATTTGTGCTGAAGGTTTCCCAACGCTGTCTGCGTTTTCCGTTTTCATCTGTGTAATCATACACCACAGAATATTTGCTTTTACGCTTCACGATAGATGCCATTTTCATTGCTCCTTTCTGAGATTTTCACATAATGAGTTTGCTTTTGATACCAGGCTTCAAAACTGCTGGTAATGATACGAATTCTTCGATCAATCAAGGTCGTCTCAAAATAGCCCCTTTTAACAAGGTCATAAGCTGTGCCAGATTTCAGCCCCAAAAGATCCGCCATTTCCGGAACTGACATCGTAGTATGCCTCCATTTCTCTCCGGGCGGTGTACCATCCACTTTTTTATAGTGGAACTGGCCGGCATACCAATCTTCAAAGCTATCCAGCATAACTCTCATTCGTCCGGCCACTTGAATTGTTTTGAAATAGTTCTTTTTAACCAACCAGTAGGATTCTACTTTACCAAGCCCAAGCATTTTGCCCATCTCTGGTACAGACATACTGGTCTTTACTCTTTGTTTTTGCATGGCTTTTGCCTCCTCTATAAAGTTTTTCTTGCTATGGCCTCATTGTAAGAGAAAGCAGAAAAAAAGTTAAGGATGTCGATTTGGAGATCGGCATCCTTGACAAATCATTCATCTGCGTGATCCAGCCAGTCATCAAAGCTCTTTTTGGAAATGCGGATATGACCGCCGACTCTGACGCTGTGGAATACACCCTGTTTTACCAGATTATATGCTGTGGGACGACTGATACCCAGAATGTCCTGAATCTCATCGACCGTATAGGTTCTTTTGTCATAGCTGACAGGATTTTGTTCATTAAAGCGGTTCAATTCCGCAATTCTTGCTTCAAACATAAAAACGCCTCCTTTATCCGGTAAGTGGCCTTACGGAGCCTCCATTTCCTCCGGAATATGAATATCTAAACTAACTTGCAGAGCATCATCAATCGCTCTCATTTCTTCGCGAGATACGCGCCCAATGTACGATAAAACACGCCTTTTATCAATCGTTTTAATTTGCTCCAGCAGAACAACAGATTTCAGTCCAAGCTCTGGAACGCTCTCCAGTGCATAGTGTGTGGGCAGCTCCTTTTTCTTAATCCATTTACTGGTGAGTGGAGCTACGATCAAAGTGGGGCAGAAAAAATTCCCCACATTGTTTTGAAGAACCAGGACAGGACGGGTGCCGCCTTGCTCTGATCCAAAATAAGGGTTCAAATTGGCATAATATAAATCCCCACGCTTATAAATCCAATCTTCTTTCATGTTCATCCTCCTATGTTTTGAGATTTGATTATGTAAGAAGGAGGCTCTGCAAATTACAGAGTCTCCTTCAATTTAGCGCCTGTTTTATCCCTTACTTGTCCACGACACCCCAGGGATTTGGGTAATCATTAAGCCGCAGGTGGCTGGCCTGCTTCTCAGGAGTTTCACCTCCACTTCGTTTGGTCTTACCCATGGCCTGCGACGGTTATTATCACGCTCGGACTATGGCTGTAAGAGAGCTTTCCTCCTTGTTATGCCATGACCGGATGCCATCCGATGTATTCCAGCCTGATATATTTCTGATAAACCGCAAACTCATCTATACAGCAAAAATGGGTTGGCCTGTTATGCGAGTGGCAGCTCTCAGAAAATATACCGCTGATGTAGCGGCTATTACGCCCAAAGAGGATCAAACTTAATGATTCGTATATGAGGTTGTCAAGGTGCAAGTGAAAGGATTTCCCTCTCACTTGCTACTGCCACTTTTTTAGAAAATCGCAACCAACTTTTTTATTTTTTCTTCAATTTTTTTCAATCGCTTATCTGCGGCTTGCCGAGTAATACCATATCGTTGGGCTAAACAAGTTGCATTTGGTATCTTCATTTCATAATAGGACAATATAAAATCTCGTTCTGCCGGACTCAGTTTCAATAGAGCTTGGTGTAAATCCTCAAGAAGTAAATTCTGAATAGCTTGTTCCGCAGTATCAACAGATTCATCCACAAACAAATCTGTATCCTGATAACCTTCCTCTGTGCCGTCACGATCTCCCACATGAGAAGCCGGGAATATAGAGCGACTTTTCTCATGTTCCTGGAGATAGCGGCTGTGGCGGTCCTCCTGTTGGTATTTTTCAAAATCTTTGCGAGAACATTCCATGATAATGCGGTCATCTTCATCACGGAACATTTTGACTGTTTCAACAAAAAAGCGCCCAGTAAAGCAACCATTGCGGCGTGCCTTACTGAACGCTGAAAAACTGATTTCCTCCCATTCCTGTGGGCTGTTATTTTTCCAAATGAATACTCTCGTCATATCCTTTCCTCCGTTCAAATTCTTGGTAGTCAGCGAATTTGAACGGTGTCATGGATATTTTGCTATGTACGCCTCCCAGCGCATACCGGCCTCCTAATACCGGGCAAAGAAAAAGGCCGGAAGTGTTTTCACCTCCAGCCATGTTCCTGCCGCCATATTGCAGCAGGAATGAAAAAAGCCCGGTTAATGCCGGGCCTTATGTAGAAAAGTATTCAATTTAGCGCATTCCTGCCACTATAACAAGTATAGCAGGTCGGAAGTCGGAAGGGAGTAGGGATTAGGTCGGGGATTTGTCGGGATTTAGTCGGGATTTAGTCGGGGCAGCTCCTCCAGGACTTCTGGAATAGAATATCCAAACAAGCAAACAGAAAATAAATAGATGGCTTCTCGTTTTCGGTCATAAAAGACACTGCGCTCTATATTTAGTTCTTCCAGCAATTCTTTCTCTGTACTGTTGAACCGATAGATAAATTGCTTAGTCAAAATTTCATAGTAAAGTTCTCCTCGATCCGGATACCGTTTCAGACGAAGGAGTGCACGGTCAATAATATTGACCAGCATTTGATTTTGAACAAGGCAGCAAACTTTTTCTTCAAAGGCTTGCAGTTCAATATCTGGTGCAAAATTTTCAAGATAGCAGAGGCCAGACTCTATATCTTGTTCTCCCATAATCCAAGCAGTTTCTTGTAATTCTTCTGCCCGTTCACTCAGAACCCAGACTACATCACGGTAAATCTTTAGAATCAGCTTACTTCTATGAAACGCAGCGTCGCTGTTAAGCCCCAAAGCTGTTAGCCTGCTGTTACATTTTTGGATTGTTGTGCTTTCTTTTCTCATAGAACATCCCTCCTTGTTCGCAATATTGCGAACATATTAGGTACAAAATAGCATAGCAGAGGAGCGTGAGAGAGGGCAGTGCCTCTCTCTATTCCCCCATTTGGTTATATCAGGTTTCTGGATTTTAGACGAATCTGCATTGCTTGCTTGGAAACCTCAAAAATATTTGCCATTTCAGCAATGAGCTGTTCATCTGTCCGGCCTATTTTAAGCCGGTAAAAACATTTTTTGATCTGCGGTAAAGGCATCAGCAGAGCAGAAGCCAGAGTATCCGCCTGACGCTCAATTATGCCATGACTTTCGTCGGAAGAAACATTTCCGTTATAAGCAGCAACATCTCCAGTACCGGAGTACAACTTCTTATGTAGTACCCAATGAGCCAGCTCATGGGCACAGGTAAAACGGAGCCGCCCTAATTTTGACGGATCACAAAGCCGTTCATCAATTAAGATTGTACCGGCTCTTACTGCAATCATTCGATACTGTCTCTGTATCTGGTCATATAAGACAACAGCACCGTCATCGAAAATTGTTTCCCCTAATATCTTGGGGTTTTTTCTTAGTGTATGAAACTCCAGGATTAGATCAAACTTTGTCTCGATAATGGTTTCGATTGGCACAGGACATGGTTGCCCGGATAGCAGAGAGGGATCATATTCCATCAGGATTTTTCGCCCTACTGCCTCGATTGCTTCTGTACGGATTTGTGGAATTGACAAAGCTCTCCCCCCTATCGTTTACGCTCCTTTAGCATTTTCATAAATGTCTGCCATTCTTCATCGGTAGCATCTACTTCTTTTGCCACACGCAAGGCTGCCCGAACAATATCTTTTTCCATGATATAGTCTGGCAAATCAGCAGATACTGTATTGCGTGATTTTGCAGCCAGATCCAAAAGCAACTCATGTTCTGATTTATCCAAATTCAGAAAGGCAGAGATGCGTTCCACAAAATCTCCATTGGGTGCAGGACGGCGGCTTTGCTCAATATCACACAGATAACCGTAAGCAATATTCAAATGCTTGGCTGTATCGCGTAAATTGAATTTGTGCGCCTTGCGTTTCTCGGCTATAAATGATCCAAAAGTTATATTGCCCACAGCATTCACCTCTCATTTGTTCGACGAACTGCGAACATCTTGCTTATATTGTATATCGAACATCTGTTCACTTCAAGGATAAAAATTTCATTTGAAAAGAGGTGTTAAAAATCAATAACACCTCTTTTGCGCTATATAAATTCCTGAGCGATTTGCTGCATTTCCGTAATGCACTCTTTGGGAGAGAGAATTTTTATTTTCCCTTTGAATTTGAATATCCAGCCATAAAAAGTTCCACTGGGGTTCACTTCAATTTTGGCTGTGAAGTGTGTATCATCATACCTATCAACAGCAGCATCTTCTCCATAATGATCTATGATTACTCTCATCAATTCGTTTTCACATAGAAGGGTTACTTCCTTCGATGACTCCGATGTAAACATATCAACCATTTTATTTGTATAGGAGGCTACATCAAATCCCTCTATCGGCATAAAGTAAGTTTCCAGATTTTCTACACTTGTTAGCCGATCTACACGGAAGTGAGCAATTTTCTGATGCTTCAGAGAAAATCCAATCAAATAGTAATGGTCATTTTTCCATTCAAGCGCATAAGGATTTACGACATAATAATATCCATCATGCTTTAAGATTTTCTTTTTTTCTTGAGTATATTCATAGTATTGGAACCGAATTTGCTGATGGTTTCCAATCGCTGTTTGGATATTGTCAATGATGTAGTAAACCTTTTCATTATGCGGTTTGACACGGCTGGATAAAGCAGCAAATTTTTGAAGCTGCTCTGCCTGATGTGTGCTGGTCAGACGGCATAATTTCTGTACCAGTTCCTCGGATTTCTTGGCAGAAATGATCTTCGAGGATGCTACTGCGTCTGTCAGCATTTTCAGTTCTGGATACTCAAACAGGCGGTTTCCCATAAAATATTGGTTTTGGGTACTCTTAACCACCACAATATCAATCCCCGCATCGATCAGCGCATTGGTATCTGCGTAAACAGTCTGCCGCACTGCCTGAATTCCTTTTCCATTCAGATGGGCAATGATGTCAGATACTGTGGCGGGATGGTTTTCATCGGTCCGCTCATAGAGAAACCGGAGTAATTCCAGTACCCGCATATTTGTTGAATTCTGCATACTTCACCTCCTCGATTCTTAAAATGGCCTATTTTGTATGGTGTCCAGCCCCAAAGACCAGAAGCAGGGCGACAGCACAGAGAAGCAGGCCGATCCAATTTCGATCTATAATCAGCTTGATCACCGCCACAAGCAGAAGTCCGCCTACCAGGAGCACAACGCCATTCATTCAGCGTCCTCCCGAAGCATAGTTTCCCATGTTGATGTCCAGCACCCCTCTGGGCGGCTGGATCAAGGCATCTTCATATTGGCACTTCCACTGGATCTCCCGGCACATCTGACCATCCGCCACGCCGTCTATGGTTTCCCCATCCTCAATGGGGTTATCATGCTCCAGAATATAGGACGCTGCATTATAGGCGTGGTTTACCACCCAGTTGGGGTCCATGCCGTGGAAGTGGTACTGGAGATCCGGCAAAAACAGGGTGCTCATGCCCACCGTGTCGATGAGCATATCCTCCGTGCCCTCGATGTTGAAGAAACGGACATTGACGCCAAAGCGGATGAACCGATCCGGCCCCTCAATCTGATGGGAGCGCACATCCTCTGCCAGAAACAGCTTGCCGCAGTTCTGGAAATAGAACGCCTCACAGGTGGGGTACAGCTCTGCCAGAGCCTCCAGAAAGTCGGCATCCAGGTTGGCACGCTCCAGCGCTGGAAGCGCCGCAGTCAGCATATCGGTGGCCACCACCTGATATTTGCACTCCCGGAAGATCCGGTCACGGTCCTCCTGGCAGTCCCACATCTGGCTCATCAGAAAGGCATCAAAGCCTTTGCCCTTGAACTTGTCGCATTTCATCACCATCAGCTGTACCGGGCACTTGCCGTCCTGAAATTCCGCGACATGATCCAGGGCGGCAAAGCCGGCCATTTTCTTATCATAACAGAAGCACTCTGTTGATCCGATGTGCTTCTCCATTATGGCAGTCATTTTTTCTTTATCCGGCATTTCTACCGGCTCTTTGAACAGCATCTGAATGAGATAGGGACCTCCGGGCTGGGGGCCTTTTTTGTCGTCCAGATTTTGCTGGAAAGCTTTATTGCTCATTTGGGTTCCGCCTTCTTTTCTGGGAACAGTTTCCACCGAAACTCCAGCTCTTTCTGGACAAACTCTTTCGGCAGGCCGCGGGGGTTGGCGATGAGATACCATACCCGAAAGGTGCGCTTCTTCGGATCTGTTTCCTGCCGGTAGAGCTGATAGCCCGCCTCATCCTCCTGTGTCCACTGTCCTGTCTGCCGCTTGGCCTGCACAAAGGGTTCCACCACCTGGTCCAGTTCCTCTCTGGTGCGGCTTGAGGCCCAGGCTTGATCCACATCATTGGCGTGGGAGAGGTGGAACAACATCGAACCCATCCAGTTCTTTGCCTTGTGTCCAGGCGTTCCGCGCAATTCCGCCTGACGGCGGTACTCCTCCATCTGCTCCGCCGTTCCGTACCGTTCCACCATCTGCTCCCGCACATAGATGAACCAGCTGTAGTCCTCCGCCTCGGTGAAGGGGGCGCAGACCGGCTGTAATGCCTCCACGGGGTCTGCCTCGAAGCGGTCGATGAAGTCGAGGTAGTTGGCTTTGACCAGGGGCAGAAAGGTGTCCAGCAGCCCGGTGTTCAGCCGCAGGTCCTCTGTCAGCATCCGAAAGAATGAACCGCCTGTTGTGGGTTCAATTCTGAAAGAGTAGAGGTAGTCATCTCCCTGCCTTATGATACAGCTGAAGCCCACCTCCACATTCCCATGGCCGATTTCGTAGTCTATGTAATTGTAGCGGCTCCGGTCAAACCAGATCTGATAGGTCAGCCCGTTTTTCATTTTCTTTTTGAAGTCGCCCTTTTTCAGACGCTTCCAGCCCTTTTCCTCCAGGCCCAGGCCGTTCCACAGGTAGTCCAGAAGTTCCTGAATTATATCTGCCGGCCGTTTTTGTTCCACGGTCTCCACCCCCTGACGAATTCTCTTTAATAGTCAAGCAGGATAGGCACCTGCTGTTCCTCGGCAAACCGCATGGCCCGCCAGAACATGGAGAAGGCAAACTTGGCCAGGGATTGGGTGTCATACTGGGTGTGTTCCGGGATGTCTGCCTTGCTGTACTGTCCATCTGAGTCTACGGTTCCGTCTACCGGGTATCCCTCCGTGTCTGCCCAGCCAAGGATAGTGTCCTCATCGGCCTGCCATGCCAGCTGGTTCAGCTTTTCCAGCTCCTTCCGCAGTCCGCCCAAGGTGGCGATAGCGGCGGTGTCATCGGTAGGCAAGGACCCTTGGAACAGAAAGCTGTCAGAAAGAGGGAGCCACCAGGTAGCCCCACGAAACAGGGACCACACCCGCTCCTCATCTGATGCAAGGCGGGCGACCAGAGGATGCTCCCCGAAGATCCAGTCCTTCTCCACGGTGGAAGGCACCGGTTCCTCGTATGTACGACAGGCGGCCACCAGCAGCATAGCGCCAAAGGCATCCCAATCCGGCTTATCGGTGTAATAGGGCCGCTCGTTGTCCTCCGGCCATGGAGTGTAGGGCGGTTGGTTCGGCTGGGAAATGGCGGCTAAGATCTGATCCCGCCAGTTCTCCACCGCCGCCTGAACCTCGGCCGAGGACAGCTCCTCCTCGTTGTCGGCGGGTTCTCCATCCGGGGTGATGCGGTTGAAAGAGTATCCGTTTTCCTCCGCCCACTGCTGCACAACAGTTTTCCAGTTGTGAGAATAGTACCGGGTCAGCGTCCCGGCGTAGATGTCAAGTCCCATAGTAATGTCTCCTTTTCAATCAAAATCCATCCAGACCAGGTGTTTTCCGCAGTGGAGGCACTGGAACAGATAGCATTGCAGATGCCCGCCATTGACAGATTCCCGGATCATTTCTTTTTGCTCATCGTCCCACATCGGATCGTCCAGTACCTCCTCCAGCACACCCAGGGCCCGCAGTTCCCTGGCACCCACATGGCCCAGGTAGGCGCAGTAGTCGCCGCAGTGGGCGCGCCAGTATTCCTGCTGCCAGCCGGAGTAGCCGGGGGTGCGGTGGATCAGCTCGTCCAGCTTCTCCGGATCGTCTACACCATCATCCACAGAGAAATCATCTTGAAAACTACCGTCATATTTCCGGGCTGCTTCGCCGTTGGCGATGCACTCTGGGCACAGATATGCAATATCCTCCACGGCGTAAAAGGGGGCTGTATAGAAAATATGGGTCGTCTTGCCACAGCAGTCGCAGACAACGCCGTCTGCGGATTCCTCAAAAGCCCCAGTTTCCAGAGGGTTTGGGTGATACCGGAAGGCGGGCAGGCCCAGCTGGGCCTGCCGTTCCTTCTCTTTCTGCTTTTCCTCCGGCGTTTTGGGCTTGGGGAGAGCATAATGATTGCCCCAGTTTTCCGCATAGTCCTTCAGCGTGCCCAGCCGCTTGAGGGTCTTTTTATCGGAACGATTTCCGATTTGGCAGAGCAGTTCATAGGCATCCTTCTTGAAGTCCAGTAGATCATATACATCCACCAGCACTTCCTTGGCCTGCTGATCCTCACTCTGCTCAAGTTCTTCCTTGAAGGTATATAGAGCGCGGACATTGTCTGGACCTTCATTGGTCGCAACAAACTGTTTTTTTAGTTCGATATAGGTTTTCTGATATTCTGTCATTGGTCGCACCTCCCATCAATCCCACCAGAAATACCAGACAGTGGACTGCCACAGGACATCTGCCAAGGAGCCAATGCTTCCATCCTCATTCTGATCCAGATCTGGGCAGAAGCCATATTGCTCCACAGCCACCTCCATAGCTCTTTCCTTGGAGATCGGAGTTGGAAGTTCAAACTCCAATTCATCGTGGCTCATGGCGGCAGGGATGGCACCATGCTGCTCGAACCAGTATTTCGCCACTGCCATCAGGTCCGGCGTGTCGGGGCACTCATTCCAATTTCCAAAGGGCAGATAGGCGAAGATCTCCCAGGGGTTCTTGACCGGAATTTTGGCCAGAATGAGCGGATAGGTCATGTGGCTATCCGAATCCCAATAGCAGGAGAAGCGGTCATTGTCATAGCCGCCCTCCATCTCGCCCAGGACTTCCGCCTCCCAGTCCATGTCATCGTCCTCGGCTTCTTCCTTGCGCTGGCCGGTCAATTCCTCCAGAACCGCCTTTCCGTCCTTGATGGGAGCGGAGAGCATCTTCTTTCGATACTCCTCTACTGTTTTGAGGTCAAATTCGTAGAAGTCCGCATTGTGCTCCGGATCGGCGTTCATTACCAGACACTCCAACAGCGTTTCATCATCCGCCTGGATGAGCACGGGAACAAAGCCCTCCCGTACCCCCAGCCGCTGGGCGTAGCTGTATGCCGACATGATGGGGTCATCATCTGCCATGGATGGGAAATAGGTACACTCGCAGTCCAGATACTCCATGATGGCCTGAGCAACCTCGGAAGGCTCCAGCGTGTCCTCGTCGAAGTCCTGTCCCTGCCAGTTTTCAAACCGTTCCCCGATCACCTCTGCCATAGCCTGATAGTAGTCCTCGTCAAAGGGGATGAACAGGTAGGCTTCATCCTGGAACTCATCAGAGTGATACCGCTCCGGGCCGAAGAAGCGGAGGGCGTTGTCGTCAACATCGGCAGGATAGTAGGGGCTGTCGCCCTCTCCGTAGTAATAGCCTGCAAAGGCACGGCCTTGCTGATTGAATAACACAGAGAACAGACAGCCGTCCAGCTCATCCCGGATAAACTCCCGCAGATCCACACTGGCAGGATCAGCTTTGACCTGTTCTGCTACCTCCCTGTATTCCGTGAGGAATTCTTCGCCCATCAGGTCGTGCTCCATGCACCAGCGCAGGTAGATGGCCATGTGGTTATAAGCATTGATGGGGTCAATAGGCAGTTCCTTCTCCTCAATGCTCTCGATATGATAGGAGGCATCGTCCATCTCACCGTCAAAATCATCATTGGAAAGGGTGCCACGGGTGATAGCATCCTGACGATCAGGCTCCACCACAAAGCTGATGCCGTTCATTTTGCCCAGCAGGGCGTCCGCGTCATGGGCCAGCTTATATTCCAATTCATCCCGGTAGAGAGGAATCACCTGATAGAAGTTGACCTCCTCGCCACTCGGCAGGATGCAGACCTCGCTGCCATCTTCGGTATCCTGGGGACCAGTCAGAATGGCGGCGCACAGCTTTGTGTCCTTTGCAAAATCCTCCTCATTGTCCATGGTATGGCCGAAGCCCAGCCAGGTATCGCTGGCAATGGGAAGGCGGGCCAAGGATTTCAGCAGGCGGATGGGCCAGTACCACTTTTCGTCTTTCATGGACTCCTGATCCAGCTTCCAGTCCGCAGGCAGGGCAATGGCCAGCTCCGCCCGCTCCAGCTTATATTCCGCCAGTTCCTCCGGCACATTCATCCGGTGAGCGCCCATGCCCATGGTGACCAGGGTGCAGTAGTCCCGCTCCTCAGAGGGCGGCACCACGCAGATGTCCACATGGATGTCGGGAGAAACCAGCTCATGGAACACATTCTCGAACTTGCCGAAATACTGCTCAATGTGCCCCTCGACGGCTTCCATCTCCTCCTCGGTGTAGACTTCGGGATTACTGAATTCTTCCTCATCCTGCGTGTCATCATTGTCTGAGTGGTCGCAGCTGTCATCCTCCGGATCTCCCTTTATAGGCTCGTAACCGATCTTCAGGGTCATCTGTTCCTCTGGCAGAGAGACGCCGGGGCTGCGGGTGATGGTGTGCTTATCGTCCGCAGAAAAACCGATGGTCTCGCCGTCTTGCAGTGTCACATCACACGCCAGCACATAGGAGGCAAGGCTGGCCAAAAAGTCCCGCAGTTCCTCCGGCTCAGCGTCGGTGTTCAACACCTCCATTTCCTCCTTGCCAAACACATCCATGCCGTAGGTGTAGCCGTTTAGGCCCCCCTCGCTCCGGTACAGGCCGAACCAAACCCAGTTGAAGATGGGCAGTTCGTCCTCTTTGAGCATATCGGCAAGGCCCTCATAGAAACGAGGCTCAAATACCACGCCGCTGGTGTAGACACCGGTGGCGTATTTCTGCTTGCAGCACACTGCCATCGCCTTAGTGAACAGCTTACCCCGTTCCAGCAGTTTTTCCTCCTCGCCCAATACAGCCACCACGATATGGGCCTTGTGCGCTTTGGCCACCTCTACGGCCTCTGGCCACATATAGTTGTTTTCGGCGTTGATCTCCGCTTCATTGTCCGGGATGTGACCGTGGAAGAGTGTCACGATCAGCATCATGCCGCCGACCCGCATTACCACAGCGTCATCGCTGTTCTCATCATCTTCGTCGCCCTCATCCGGCTCCTCATCTACGATGCCCCATTCTTCCCGTAGATTCCGGATCAACTGCTCCTTGTCCCATTCCGCTTTGGAGAGGAGCACAGACCCGGCAAAGGAGCCCTTACGGTCAGTTTTCTCCTCGTCGGCGTCATCCTCAAGATCCTCTACATCTTCATCCGGATCATAGAGGGATTCATGCTCCAGTCCGCGGACAAATTCCTCAAAGCTATCTGCCAGATGGGTAATTTTATAGTCATTTTCCTGATCCACATGGACTACCGCAGGCTCTCCCTGGGGACCGCAAGCTCGGTAGTCCAGGAAGATCATATCGTGTCCGGCGCTGGGACAGTCGCAGATGGCCACTCCGATGGCAGGATACTCCCACTCATCGATCATAAACTGGCTTCCCAGCTCTCCGCAGAGGGAGCAGCTCTTTTCCCGCCCGATGCCGAAAATGCCGGTGATGGCCACATGGTCTTCTGCCCAACAGGTCGGCTCATCGCAGGGATAGCAGGTATTCACCGGAATGCCGCCGTTGTGCTGCTTCATCAGCCAGATATAGGCGGCGGGCAGCTTATAGCCCAGTTCCTCCTCCACGCTGGCGATCAGCTCATCGGAAGGCGGATCGCTGACATACTCTTTCAGCGCATACATACTGTCGTCCCAGAAGTTGGTGAGGTCGAAGCCCTCGAAGGGGGTATCACCGGGCACGAATTTGGCCTTCTTCCGGCTGCGCTGGCGTTTCCGGATCTCCGCCTTACACTCCTGAATCACCGCCGAGGCATTTTCGTCCTCCGGGTCCAACTCTGCCCACCGCTGGGCGTAGGGAATGGCCTTTTCCTCCTGACCATAGAGATACTGATAGCCGTAGGCCATCCGCATATTCCACTCCGCCTTGTCCTGGCCTTCCTCCCGGACGGACTCCAGCACCTCAATGGCCCTCAGAAGGGCTTTGTCTCCCTTGGATTTCAAAGTACCTTCGTCATGGTCCCCGATGATGGCGTAGTTCTCCAGTGCACGGGCCAGGGCGTAGGCGGTGCGATAGTTCCTCCAGTTCTCCGGGATGGCATTCAGTGCCTGGATACAGCGGGTGTACTCGTCTTCGTCGTTCCACTGCTCCAGCTGAGCGAAGAATGCTTCGGCGTTCTGTTGGGTATAAGGAATATAGTCCATGCCCGTCAGCGTTTCGTCCAACTCGTCATCCTGATTCTCAGTTTCTGTCCCATCATCTTGTTGCTTTAGGGGTACAGAACCGGCTTCACGGCGGAAGGTGTGGAAGATGGCCCATGGGATGTCCGTGCCTTCAAAGAACTCTTTCGCCATGTTCAGCGCCTCTCGGATGTCCCAGGCGATGAAGTCCACATAGCCGCAGTAGAGGCCGGTAGCCCCGCCGGTGAGAGTGAGCACTTCCGAACCATCCCCGCCGGTGAGCACTTCCTCCAGTTTGTCCCGGAAGTCGAAAATTTTCTGACTGCCTTCCTCCTCCCGCAGGGTATCCAGGGGATAGCAGAAGAAGCCCGCCACCGCGCCGTCGGCATGGAGATCGTCCATAAAATCATTGTCGGCATTCAGATAGCCGTTGATGAGCGGCACACAGCAGGTGGAACCGGCCATTACATCCAGCCGCCAATCGGCGTCCGGGTCCTGTTTGGGTTCCATTTTGTAACCAAGGTAGCTCTCCAGATAGGCTTCCGGGTCGGTGGAGAGCTCCAGGCCCTGCTCCCGCAGTTTGTCGGGCAGCTGGGACAGGAGGAAGGACGGCTCTGCCTTGGGTTCCTCCAGCACATCAAAGCTGTCTATGTATCTCATGTGGGAGATCTCGCCCAGCACTTGGTCGGTGAGGGTAGTGAGCATCCACCAGGCCCGGCCTTCTTCCTCTTGAAGCTTAGGCAGCAGCTTTTCACAGTAAGCGGAGATGGCGAAGCTGTTTTCACCCTGTTCCTCCAGCCAGATCTGCACATCATCCCCAGAGATATTCCATCCGTCCTCGGTACGCAGGCCGATGTTCGGGAGGGGCTGACGGCCCACAAGGATGTTCCAGTGCTCCAGCACCTCCTTGGAGGCGTGTTTCTGGAAGTAGACCAGCTCAAACAGCTTGACCTTGTCACCCTCCGGAGTGAGGATCAGCTCGTACTTCTCGCCGTTGAAGCCCATCTCGAAGGAGATTTCATCAAAAACCAGATTCAGGGTTTCCTGCATTTGGGCCACGAGTTCTGCGCCGCGGGTATGGTCTTTGTCCTCGTCCATCATCTGGCGCAGCTCTGCTTCCATCTCGGCAAAGGTTTCCCACCAGTCCTCTGTCCTTTCCCGGAAGCACTCCGAGAACTGAGGCAGAGAAATACCCTTCTTGCACGAGTCAATTAGTTCCTCCATGTCCTGTCGGGTGTTGAGCTTCGGATCATCACCGGGATGCAGTTCCAGAGCTTTTTCAAAATGCCGCAGAGCGCGGCCCTCCTGATCCAGATAATAATAGGCATACCCCATACGGAAATTCCAGGAATAAGTATCTCCCAGTTCCTCCTCATGGGACTGCATCAGTTCCAGTGCCTGGTGAAGCAGCTTCCTTCCCTCCGGCTCGCTGGGGTCCGCCAGATTGTTGTAGGCGCGGGCCAGCTCCATATCAATTTCCGGGGTACGCTCCTCGGCGGGGATGGCCTCCAGCGCGTCAACGATTTTCAGGTGTTTGTCCTCCTCATGCCACTTCTGGCACTGCTTCAAAATGTCCATATCAGGGTCCTCCTCGTCCTCATCCGGTTTCCAGTTTTTGATCTGCTGGAACACTCCGTTCTCATCCCGCTCAAAGGCGCAGGGGGCGGGGGTGTCCAGCAGAGGAATGATGTCGGGATCGTCGTTGCAAATTGTGTTCAGCTTGTAAATCCCGGCGTTGTTGGGGTCGTCCATGTACGCCTCGCTCTCGTCACCAGCGGTGAAGCGCCAGCCACTGTCCCAGCCGCCGTCCGGCTTCTCCCTGTAGCAGTAGCCAACCTTGCAGCCCTCCACTGTGATGCGGTTGGTGGCGATACAGCCATCGGCACCCTCCCAGTCGGGGAGCAGATCTTTTACATCTTCCGCCTTTACATGGTAGTTCCGGTTGCGGCCAGAGGCTTCGTACAGCTCCTTCCGCAGCATCTCCACCTGAGAAGCCATATCCGTGATCTCATCCTCGCCCATCATCTCGCTGATGTCGTATTCCAGCGGGGCATGGACAAAGTCCGCCAGGGCCTTGTCCATGGCCTCGTGCTCCTCCGGCGTAGCAGTGATGCGGATACGGCGGGCGGGGGTGTTGTACTCGTCCAGATCCTGAAGGTTTACACTGCCGCTGACGCTGCACTCCAGCAGGATGGCGGCCAGGTCGGTGACCACATCAATGGCGAAGTGGAAGTCCATCTCCACGCCGTCCGAATGGGTGAACTCCAGATACTCCACGGTCTGGCGGAAGTCCCAGTTCTGCTTGTCCAGACCAATCTTGGCGAAAATCTCGCTGAGGGGGATCTCCTCTTGTTTCTGATCCTCCAAAAATGCCATAAGGTTCAGGCTGTCGTCCGAGCCTCCGATAAAGTTGCCCCAGTATTTTTTGATATACATGCGTCATGCCTCCTGTTCCGAGATCAGCCGCTTGATGAGCCAGTCCAAATGCTCTGACCACACAGGAGCGATCTCACCGCTGTCCTCGTTCTTCCAAAGATCCACAATCTCACGGATGCCGTCCTCGTCCGGCACCTCGTTTTTGATGTCGGTGAGCTGCCGCAGCAGGAAAGCAAGGGCTTCTTTGGATGCTGTGAAACCGGTGACTTTATCCCATATAGCTTCTTCATAATCGTAGTCCAGCTTGCCATTATCCTTCCATTGGAAATACAGCTCCGCCAGAGCCATCGCAGTATTGTCAAAGAGGAAGTCGATTTGTGAGAAGTCAGCTCCCAGCATGACTTCCTCTTTCATCAGTTCGATCATCTCGCCCAGATCCATTACCGGATGCTCCGGTACATATTCATTTTTGAGGATGTCCAGTACATCCAGCCCTTCGTCACGCTCTAATGCTTTTATGCCCCATGCTCCCATGTCGGCACCTCTCTTTCTTTATTTTGTATCAAGCTTCTATTGTCAATCATGGTTCTCCAGCCGAATGATAGGCCGATAAAAGTCATAATCTCCGTTTAGTTCATTGTCCTCCTGCACTTCCGGCTTACAGTGGGGCGAACAGGGTAGGAAACCGAGAAATGGGCCCAGCCCACCGCAGATATTGCACCCGCCATCGCCACCGCAGGTGGTAAGCCTATCAGCCTGCACCACTTCCCGCATATAGGGATCGTAGGCGATGGACAGGCCGAAGAAGTTGGGTTCCTCCATGTCATAGGGCCGGTTCTCATCCTCATCCATGTCCTCAAACCAGCGCAGACGCATGGAGTAGTCTAACCCATCTCCCCACGGGAACAGGGTCCGACACCCGCCGCCACACAGGTAGGACCACTCGTCCGCCGTAGGCAGCGAAAGCCCCTGCTTTTCCAGCCCGGCAAGAAGCGCATCGTAGTCTGTGCGGTTATAGATGCAGATCTGAAAGCCCTTTTCCGTCCGCTCAATGCGGGCCGACTGATGCAAGGTAAGACTGCTGCTGTCACTCCAGGCAAAATCACGAAATTCCTTCAGCCAGTCAGGGTGGGCGGTCAGCCTGGGATCGTCCATCTTGACTGGCTCCCAGCAGAGTTCCTCCAGCTCCCGGCCCACCAGCATGGGGCCAATGGCCGCCTGCCGAACGGGAGCCATACTTTCCCGGATCATCTCCTCCGGGTTCTGCGGTTCCATTTCCCATTCCCGGAACAGATACTCCAATTCCTCCCGGCTCTCCTGATTCAGTCCCACGGCAAACTGCTCCCAGCCCAGGGTGACGGTATCGCCGGGGACAAAGACGAACTCCCGGCCATCTTTCTTGAAGATGCCGGTGGTGCAGTTCTGGCCCCAGCGGTCAAAGGTATGTAGACCGAGAAAGGTCATATCATAACGAGCAGCCAGGCTTTCCATCAGCGCCTGCTTCTCGGTGGTTTCCATTTGATTAAATTGGGTGCGAAATAGTTTTTCGTTCATAGCAAGTCCTCCTACTTCCCGCTGACCAGGCTGGGCGGTATTTTTCGTTTGCCGCTCCAGAAGATGACCTCCACATGGAGCACTGCCCGGTTTTCATCTGTTCCGATCATACCAGTCGCTCCATTCCTGCTTAATCTCCGAATCGCTCCGCAGCATCCTGGTAAACGGTGATGCTCTTAGCCACTTTCTTTTTCTGGCTGCGGATGCGGAAGTAGTCCCGCAGAACGCACTTCAGTTCCGGGTTTTCCACCTTGCGGGGCAGCAGACTGATGAACATTTCGTCGTAGCTTTCGTACAGAACACCACTCCGGTTGTAACTTTGCCAAGTCACCGTAGGCTTTCGACCTTCAGGGTCTTTGGCCAGATCAAAAAGCCACCGCTCATCCAGCTCCACATAGCGTTCAAACATAAAGGTCGTGTCATAGGACCCGTAGCGGTCATAGCCCCAAAAGATGAACGCAGTCATTCCATCAGGCCCCAGGCGTTCATAGATCCAGTCCTCCGGATAACAGCGGTAATCCAGCATCCCCAGAGCATTGAACAGGTAGATTTCTTTGGGAGTGCCCAGCAGGAGCGAATAGGTTTCATACACCTGTTCCTTGGGCTGGGTGATAATTGCTTTCATAAAGACTGGAATCAGCCAACTGCCGCCATAGCGTTCATATAGTTCATCGGCCAGTGCTTGTAGTCGTGTATCCGGGTTTCGAATCAAGGAGGCGGTCAGAATCAAAGCCGGAATCTTCTCCATTTCCTTTGGCTTTACTTTATAGAGCCCCAGTCCTTGGGAAATGTGCCATGTAGTGCATTTGTCACCATCATAAAAGGGGGTGTGCTTGAGATGGCCGATCCGTTCCGCATTTTCCGCCAGAAAACGGTACACCTCCAACATCTTGGGGGAGGCTTTGCCCAGCATCAAATGAAAACAGAAATTCATCTGTTCCACCTGTCCCTCTTCCAGCGGTTTTGTATCCGCCTCATCCAACAGCAGGGAGAGGGTTTTCAGGATGACTGGGGCAATCTGCTCCGATACACAATCCGAGCAGGCATCCGACATGATATGGCTGCCCATCCATTTGCCCTTGACCAGCTTGGCCCACAGTGGGGCAGCAGGGGCATACTCCAGCTGCGCCAAAGCCTTTTGAGCAGCCGTTTTGCACTTGCCCTTTTCTGTATTCACAAGCTGGAGAAGCAGTTCGCCGTTTGCTTCCTCTTTGCCCAGCGCCAAAATGGCCTGTTCTCGCTTTACACCCTTGGGAGGCAGTTGTTCTAAAGTCATCGTAGTATTCATAGCGTCTCATCCTCGTTCATAAGTTGTCCCTGCACCTCTCTGGGCAGGTCGTTCCACAAAATATCGTATGTAAAATCCCGAATCTCCGGGTAACACTCCCGTGCGGTCTTTTCCGCAATATCTCTATTCAGGTAGTGCATCTCTTGGTGGAAAAACCAGTTGAGTTTTTCCATCAGCCGATAGAGTCGGATCTGTTCTTCTTGGGTCATGGGATTGCTCCTCCTATTTCAACTTCAGCACAAATCCCCAGATACTCACCACAATCAGGAGGACACCCAACAGAAAGAACACCACCCGCCGGTATCCTCTGCTGTGGCGGTGGGCATCCCGCGTACCAGTGGGGTCGCAGAGCCAGTTCCAGTTGCGGATTGCTCCAATTAAAATCACGGCCCCGATGAGCACCGAGGCAATGTACCAATGCTCTTGCAAAAATGCTGTGATCTGTTCGCTGTTCATTCTACTTCCTCCTTACGCAAATACCTGCTGGTATTTCTCTTTTCATACCGTGCGACTTTTTTAGGTCTGCTGGTGCTGCATGGACACGATATGGCAGTCCGGGCAGAATTCCACATAGAGCGTGCCCTCCGCACAGTCAAACACCGTATCCCACTGGATCTGGGCCAGATATTTCATAGGTTTCCCGCAGTGGGGGCAGGTCGTATATTCCGCGTCCTGTACCCAGTTGGCAAAGCCACCCACCGTGTTCACATCCTGGCAGGCCGCACCGTAAAACAGGGGCACGGGCGCTTCGCCCAGCACAAAGGGATTTTCCGTGAGGGCCTTGTAGTCCTCGGGACTGACATAGCAATCCGTTTTCTCCGCCCCGTCAAAGAGCTCGGAGGGAAAGACTTCCACGCCGCCATCCAGGGTAAAACTGTTAAAGGCTGGACCTTTCAAGAATCCCACACAGTTGGGGCAGCAGGTGGCAGTCAGAATACCATCCAACCCCAGAAATTTCAGCCGCTCATCCCGGCCATCCAGCACCAGCA